>Ga0207665_10000276_pt1 | contig 35590 bp, 34 predicted proteins | sample LARL112metaG_FD_184351 | JGI IMG/M metagenome (GOLD analysis project Ga0207665, IMG submission 184351) | Corn, switchgrass and miscanthus rhizosphere microbial communities from Kellogg Biological Station, Michigan, USA - LAR L11-2 metaG... | ecosystem: Host-associated > Plants > Roots >... | reverse complement strand
CAACCCAGGGCAGTCGTGCCCGCCCAAACGGCGCTACGCCACGTTCTGCCGGATCGTCTACGCGCCGCCGTACGGCTTCGCCGCGGTCAAGTTCGACGTGGACCTGAACGGCAAGATGTTCTACCCCTGCCCCCGCGGCACCTGACGAGAAGGTGAGGGACGATCGGCGCTTCCGGCCGGCTATGCCGAGCGGCGCTGGTCCGGATCAAGTGTGACGGTTAGCCGGAGCCCAAGAGCGCGGGCGAGCCGCTCCAGCACCGGAATCGTCGGGGTGGTTCCCCCTGCCTCGAAACGGGCCACGCCCGGCTGGGTCATGCCTGCCCGCTCCGCGAGTTGGCGCTGGGACCAGCCGAGTTCCTCCCGCCTAGTCCGTACCGCCTCGCTCAATGCGAAGCGCAGCCGGGCCTGGTCGTATGCCTCGGCAACGGCGGGCCGATCCATCCTGGCCTCTCGCGCCTCGGTCAGCGTGGTCCGTCTTTGCGCCGAGCCGCTCACAGCGGTCCGACCTCCTCGTCCTCATCGGGCGTATGGCCTTCTTGCTGGCAGCGCTCCATCGCTCGGGCTGCTCGGGTAATCTCAGCGGCTTCACGCATCCTGGTTTTCGTGAAGACTGTCAGCGCGAAGCTAGGGACCAGCGCTGATCGCGCTCTGCGAGACCGCTTAACGGTCACGCTGAGTGAATTAAGCCGGGAGAACGCCACCCGCCGTGTCGGCCGGTTACCCGACGGCCTGGGCTGTAAGCTCACCGGCTAGCGGAAATGTATACAGACCCGCGGTTAGCGGGAATGTATACCAACAGAAGTGGGTAGCCAGGACGCTCCACAGCCGACTGGCGTACCCGAGGTGCCGGCGCCCCGGGGAGCGCCCCGGACAGCAAGAAGGAAAGCACGGTGCCAGCAAGACACGAGATGATCCGCACCGGCAGCGGCGAGTCCGGTGCCGAGGAGTGGATCTGTCCCACCTGCGGCCGCCGCATGCTGCTGCGATGGCCGCCGCACTATGAGAAGGTCATTCTGGATCATGGCGACGAAGCCGCCATCCACGTAGGCGGGAAGGGCGGGCTGCGCGTGGGCCAGGTTGCCGTCGCCCCGGTGCCTTCGGGCGAGGCGCCACCGGGCGAGGCGGCGGTCGCTGAGGTGCCGGAAGCCGACCGGCGGTGGCTCCAGGCCAACGGGATCGACTGGGACGGCGCGTCCGCGTAACCGGCCTAGTTGGGGAGCACCTGGACGAGCAGCCCTTCGGCGAGCCCGGCCAGGTCCACCGGGCGGTCCGCGCCGGGCTCCCGCAGGCTGACCGCGCCGTCGAGCCGGTAGGTCCCGGGGGACAGGCCGCCTGCCGCGGCGATGCTGATCGTCGACGAGGTCGTGGCGAGAACCCCATCCGACTTGGCGACGGTCTGCTTTGGTCCACCGGTCAACGGCGTCGCCACGACGACGGCGCTGTAGGCGAGCCGGTCGGCGTGCCTCGCGGGCTCCGCAAGCTCGATGGCCATCGTGACGGTGAACGACTCCGCCGCGCGGAGTGGGGTCCGCTCGACCGAGAGAACCGCGGACGACCTTGGACGCGCGCCCTGAGCCCCGGCCCGTGCCCCGTGGACTCCCCCGTGGACCCGGGCCGGGGCGCCGTGGGCCTGAGCGGGGAGTGCCCGCTCGGGCTGGCCGTTTCGTGTCGGCGCGGCCGGCGATTCGGTGGACTCCTTCGCTGACGGCGCCGCGGAGGCGATCGCCGCTTCGATGAAGTCGGGCAGCGCCTCACGCTCCAGCGTTGGCCAGTGGCGTTCGGTGCCGGTCCGGATATGCTGCGCGGTCACCCTGCGGATCGAACCGTCCTCGTTCAGCAGGATGCGGACGAGGACGCTCTCGTAACGCTGTCCGTCGGCCGCCGGAACGTCAGGGCTCGCCGTCCTGTCAGGGCCTGCCAGGACGTGAGGGCCCGCTGGGACGTCACGAGCCGCCGGGGCGTCACGAGCCGCCGGGGCGTCAGCAGCCTCCCGCGTGGACGCCGCGTGGGCGAGTTCCCTGGCCTCGTCGCGCCAAGCATCGATCTTCGCCGAACTGATGTCTGGCAGCACCGTGGCAATCTCGTCTCTGGAACGAGACGCAAGGCCGGCGTAGGTGCGGATGCCCGCGGCGTTCAGCCGTGCGGCTCTCCTCGGCCCGATTGCCTCGATCCGCGTCAGGTCGTCGGTGCCGGTCACGTCACCGGGTTGGCCCAGGTTTTCAGACACGGCGACCTCCCTCGTGCGGGCCGGCGGCGCCCCTGTGTGATGGCCGAACCGGTCCGGTAGAGCCTGCACGGTAGCGGTTAACGCGCATCGCTTCGGTGCTTAACCGGCGGGAGGGCGGCGGTTAAGCACCGTCGGCCCGCTCACACCCGCTCGTGGCTGCGGATGTGCTGGTACAACTCGGTCGTCGCGGGATCGGCTCCTACGCCAAGCTCGTCGGTAAGGGCCTGCACGCACATGCGGTACTGCATCAGGGCGAGATGCGGCAGGCCCTGCCTGCTGTAACAGCGCATCAGCCTGCGGTGCGCGTCTTCCCGGCAGGGATCTCGTTCGATGATGCGCAGGCACAGACTGGCACAGGCCGTGTGGTGGCCGATGTTGAAGTACAGCTTGCTCAGGCGGCCGAGGTCGTCGAGATAGGTCAGCCGCAAGCGTTCGCGGGTCAGCGCGGCCCAGTCCTCATACGGATCGTCGGTCATGAAATCCCCGCGGTAGAGGCTCGCCGCGAACTCGTAATGGCGCATCGCCTTGTCGAGGTCGCCCGCCCCGTCGGACCGGCGGCCGGACTCCACATGGCTGTCGAACTCCTCGACATCGAGCCACAGCCGGAGATCGCGGTTGATCTGGTAGGCGCCACCCGCGTGCACGACTATCGGCATGTCGGTGATGCTTCGCAGCGTCCGGCGCAGCCCGTGGATGGCGACGTTCAGGCTGTTCCTCGAGGCCTCCGGTGAGGATCCAGGCCAGAACACCTCCATCAGCACCTCGCGGGGCGGGCCGGGCTCCCGGTGCGTCAGCAGGTATCCGAAGAGCGAGCGGCAGCGCGCGCTTGGCCAGTCCTGCACCGCCACGCCACCGACGGCGGCACACAGCGGCCCGAGCAGATGGATCGCCAGTTCTGGTGGCGTGTGCACCGGGCTGCCCGTGCCAGTCCTGGCCCGTGTGGCTGCCTGGCCCGGCGGCCTGGCGGTGGCCGCTGGTGTTCTCCCATGGTCCGGTACGGCAAGCGGCGAACCGGACGGCTGGGTAGACGCACCTGGATCATGATCACCCTGGTCCAATGGGTACTCCCGCCCCGGTGAGCGTGACATCCTGTGCCGCCCTGGCGAGCGTGCCATCCGGTGCGGCATCAGCGCGCTGCGCAGCCAGGCGAACGGCCGTGCTCGCGTCTTCGGCGCGGGTGCGCCTGGTTCGGCGAGACCGGGAAGCTTCAACGGCGCAGGCACATGGGACCACCCGCTTCCGAAGACGTCGTTGCCGGGCACGGTGGGGCTCTTGGCGGTGACCAGCAACTGGTGAAGCGCGTCGTGCTGGGCCTGCCTTAGCGCGGCCTGGCGCTCGCGGTGCGACTCCTCCTGCCGGCGCAGTTCTTCGACACGCGCGGCGAGATCGCCGGTCGTCACTACCGGGGCCGCTGCGGCGCCGTCGTGGACCAGGGCGGCGGAGGAGGCGGCGCGGCCGAAGGACGCCAGAGCAGCGTCACAGTCACCGGCCGCGAGGGCGATCCGGCCCTGCTGCCACGTGGCCCACATCTGGCTTGCGGTCAAGCTGGCGGCGTCCGCCAGCGAGCTTGCGGCGTTCGCGCGTGACAAGGCGTTCGCGAGATCGCCCGCCTCGGCGGCGACCGCGCTGTCCGCGAGCATGCTGCGGCAGGCACCTTCGGCGTCGTCGCGCTTGACGTACTGGGAGGCCGCGAAGCCATACCACCGGTGCGCCGTCTTGGCGTCGCCCTTGGCCGCGGCGATATCAGCCCGGTCGCAGCTCAGGTCCGGGTGCGCGGCGAACGTCGCCTCAGGCAACTGAGCCAGCCAGCCGTCAAGCGTTGCCCACTGGCCATGGTCCATGAGCGCGCTAGCCCGGTTCCTGATGACCCGGGCCGCGCAGTCAAGATCACTGATTTCCAGATAGAGCGAGATGGCCTGTTCGCAGGCGCCACCCTCAAGCAGCCAGTCCGCCGACTGGTGCAGGATGCCGCGGTCTGGCATGGCACGCTTGCCCAGCACCGTCCCCAGTGGTTGCCGCCAGCATGGGCGGATGCGCACCCAGTCATCCTCCAGGGGCTGGCTCCACGGGCCGGCCGGTAGCCGGCTTTCGCCGAACACGGCCGAGATCATCGCCGGGTGCGCGTATTCGAGCCGTGCCGCCAGGCCAAGCGCGCACCGCGCCTTGCCGTCGGCTTCGGTCAGCAGTGTTTCCGCGATCCGTGCCACGAGATCCTTGACGCTTGCGATGTGGCCAAGCAGCGACTCCAGGCCCCCGTCGGCCGTGGCATTCAGATCGCGCAGTCCGGCAAGAACCGCCGCCCGCCCGCCGACGAGGGCCACCGCCCGGTCCAGGGCACGTGGGGTTAGTTCCGGAGCCCAGCTTTCGAGGGACTCCTTGACGGTCGGTGCGGTGAGCCGGAACTCGCTGGTGGCCTGGCGCACGCATCCGTTGAGGATCCCGGACGAGGGGCTGGCCTGCGCGACCAGCACGCAGGGCGCGACCCCGTCAAGCTCGGGCAGGAGATGGCGGCCCAGCATGGAGAACGTGGGACCGCTGACCGTGTTGTGCACGTCCTCGAGCACGAGGGCCCCGTTGGCGGCCAGGTAGAACCGCAGGTCCTGGGCTAGCTGCACGAACAGCGGCCGCCAGCCGAACACCGGCCCCGGCTGCTCGGTCATCAGCCTGAGGGTGGCCTTCCCCGCGTCGTGGTGCAGGTGCCGGGCCGCGGTGACAACCGACAGCAGGAACGTTGCCGGGTCGCGATCCTCCGGCCCGACCCGCAGCCATAGCGGCTGCCGGTTCAACCGGGTGAACGCCGACGCCAGTTCCTCGGTGAGCACATAGCCCGAGGGTGCGGCAAGCAGCGTGGTCATGCCGCTCGCCACGTCTTCGAGCGCGCCGCTGACCGCATCCAGATCGCACGGCGAGGGTACTAAGACCTTCGCTTCGAACGGCATTGTCCCCCAGGGCCGAGGTTCGCGCCGCCGCGGGCCAGGCGGCTACGTGCGCACGAACCATTTCGCTACGTTAGTGCCACTACACGTCCAGCAAAGTGCGATGTCAAGTGGGTATCCGGTCCACCCGCCCTTGGACGCTTGAGCGCGGGCTTGAGGGGATCACCAGGAATCTCACAACCGGCGGTCAGGGATTCGCAAGGTAGCGCGGCCATGGTGGGCGTATGCGGGACGCCCCGGCGAAGAGCGAGGCCCGGCTGCTGGTCGTCGACGACGAGCCGACGATCCTGGAGCTGCTGGCCGGGACGCTGCGGTTCGCCGGGTTCGACGTGCTGACCGCGGTCAGCGGCGCGGAGGCGCTGCGCGCGGCCGCCGCGGCCAAACCGGATCTCATCCTGCTCGACGTCATGATGCCCGACTGCGACGGTTTCGACGTGATCCGCCGGATCCGCGCGGGCGGCCCGCGGATCCCGGTGATCTTCCTGACCGCCAGGGACAGCGTCCACGAGCGGGTCACCGGCCTCACCCTCGGCGGCGACGACTACGTCACCAAGCCGTTCAGCCTGGACGAGGTGCTGGCCCGGATCCGGGCGGTGCTGCGGCGCAGCCGGGGCGAGCCGGAGGCAGGCTCCCGGCTGGTGGTCGCCGACCTCGAACTCGACGAGGACAGCCACCAGGTGTGGCGGGCGGGCAGTGAGGTGGGCCTGTCCCCGAACGAGTTCAAGCTGCTGCGCTACATGATGATCAACGCGGGCCGGGTGCTGAGCCGGGCCCAGATCCTCGACCACGTCTGGGACTACAGCTTCGACGGCGACGGCAACATCGTCGAGTCCTACATCTGCTACCTGCGTCGGAAGCTGGACCGGGGCGAGCCCAGGCTGATCCACACGATCCGCGGCATCGGCTACGTCCTGCGGGTCCCGCCCCCGTGAGAAGCCCGGCACCCCTGCGGCAGGCGGTGCTGGCACGCGCATCGCTGCGGGTGCGGGTGATGGCCGCGGCCGCGGTGCTGGTCGCGGTCACCTCGGTGGTGATGGGGCTGCTCGGCACGGTGCTGCTGCGCGACTACCTCTACGGCCGGGTGGACGCGCAACTGCGCACGTTTTCTTCGTTCATCAGCCGGGTGGTGGCCCACCCGCGCCCCGGGCCGATCCCACGGCCCCCCAAACAACAGCAGTTGCCCACCGACTATCTGGTGGAAGTGGTCGGTCCCGGTGGGCAGGTGCACGTGACGCCCGGGTCGAGGCAAGGCACCGCCGCGCCCGCGCTGACCGCCGCGGAACTGCACGGCCCCGCTACCCCGTTCACCGCGGCTGCCAAGGGCTCCCCGGGACACTCGTGGCGGGTCCTGGTCCGCGCGGTACCCGGCGGGCGCCACGTCGTCGCCGCGGTCAGCCTCGACGACGTGCAGAGCACCGTGGGCCAGCTCGAGATCGCCGACACGGTGGCCGGGGTGGCGGCCATCCTGCTGCTGGCGGGCATCGGGTTCCCGCTGATCCGGGCCAGCCTGGCCCCGCTGTCGCGGATGGAGGAGACCGCGTCGGCGATCGCCGCGGGCGAACTGTCCCGCCGCATCCCCCATCCCCAGGAACGGACCGAGGTGGGCAGGCTCGCCACCGCGCTCAACGCGATGCTGGGCCGGATCGAGGCCTCCTACCGGGCGAGGGAGGACGGCGAGGCCAAGGCCCGCGACTCCGCGGACCGGATGCGCCGTTTCGTCGCCGACGCCAGCCACGAGCTGCGCACCCCGCTGACCTCGGTCAAGGGCCTGGCCGAGTTCTACCTGCAGCAGGGGGACGCCGCGGACCGCGTCGAGATGACCCGGCTGATGACCGGCATCCAGGCCGAGGCTGCCCGGATGGGCCGACTAGTAGACGACCTGCTGCTCCTCGCCCAGTTCGACGAGGACCGCCCGCTGGACCTTCAGCCGGTGGACCTGTCCAGCATCGCGGTGCAGGCGGCGGCCGGCGCCCGCGCCATCCAGCCAAGCCGGCCGCTGACCGTGCTCGCGGCGGCGCCCGTCATCGTCCGCGCCGACGCCGGGCGGCTCCGCCAGGTACTCGACAACCTGATCGGCAACGCCCTGCAGCACACCCCCGCGGGCACGCCGGTCACCGTGACCGTGACGGCCTGCTCCGCAGACGGCCAGGTCAGCGTCGCCGACGCCGGCCCCGGCCTGTCCGCCGCCCAGGCCACGAGGGTCTTCGACCGGTTCTACCGCACCGACCGGGCCAGAAGCCGCGCCAGCGGCGGCACCGGGCTCGGGCTGTCCATCGCCGCCACTCTGGTCGCCGCGCACGGCGGCATGATCGACGTCGACACCCAGCCGGGGCGCGGCGCCACGTTCGCCGTCCGGCTGCCCTTGGCGGCGGCTGCGGCTGTGGAGGGGGATGGGGAGGCGGGTGGGGGACCGCCGGAGCCGCATGAGGACGTCCCTTACCCGGCCGGCGACCGCCCCAAGCCGGCCGGACCCGGGCAGGCCCGGCACGAGCCAGCCCGGCACGGCCGCTGACACCGGCGCCGCGGCCGCCTCGCGTCTCAAGCAAACCTTCAGCGCATCCCAAGCAAGACCACGCCCTGGCACAAGGAAACCGGCGGGCGGCCTCAATGGCCGCCGCAGCCCGGCGCGATGTGCTGGCATGCGGCGGGCCGGCGAGCCCGCACAGAACCGGGTCACTGCTGTCTGGAGGACAGATGTTCGTGACATACCTGCTGCGGGAACTGCGCCGCCGGATGCGGCAGGCGTGCTTCATCGCACTCGGCCTGGCCGTGGGAATCGGCCTGGTCATCACCGTAACGGCCGCATCGGCAGGGGTGAAGAACGCACAGAGCACCGTGCTTCACTCGCTGTACGGGGTGGGCACCGACATCACGGTCACCACGGCCCCGTCCCAGGGCTCCGGTGGCCCGTTCGGGTTCCGGGTCCGGGGCACGGCGCCGACCTCCGGGGCCAGGCCCAAGGCGGGCCAGAAGTTCAGCCGCGACGTGCTGGTGACCGGCGCGCTGGGCACGCTGAAGTCCTCGGCGGTGACCCAGATCGGGCAGGCGCAGAACGTCACCGCGGCGGCCGGCGCGCTGTCGGCCACCGATCTGTCGATCTCGGGCAAGATCCCCACGACCAGTAACGGCGGTGGCGGCTTCGGCGGCGGTGGCGGTTCTGGTGGGGGCGGCGGCGGGGGCCCGACCTCGATCAAGACGAACACGTTCGGCGTCCTCGGCGTGGACACGGGCGCGGGCCGGGTCGGCCCGCTCAGCTCGGACAAGATCGCGTCGGGCCGGACGTTCACCGCCGCCGAGGCCAACTCTGACGTCGCGCTGCTCGACGCGAACTACGCCCGGCAGCACAAGCTGGCCACCGGCTCGAAGATCACGGTCGGGTCGGCCACCTTCACGGTGATCGGGACCGTGGCCGAACCGCAGGGCGGCACCACCACCGATGTGTACATCCCGCTGCAGCGTGCGCAGAGCCTGGCCGGGATGAGCGGCGAGGTGAACACGATCTACGTGGCCGCGGCCAGCGCCTCCGACATCACCGCCGTGCAGCGGGCGATCCAGGCCCAGCTTCCCAAGGCGACCGTGACCACCTCCAGCGACCTGGCCAGCCAGGTCACCGGATCGCTGGCCAACGCCTCCAGCCTGGCCGGCACCCTCGGCAAGTGGCTCGCGATCGTGGTGCTCATCGCGGCGTTCGCGATGGCCAGCCTGCTGACCATGGCGGCGGTGTCCCGCCGGGTCAGGGAGTTCGGCACGCTGAAGGCCCTCGGCTGGCGCAGCCGCCGTATCGTCGGGCAGGTCATGGGCGAGACGCTGGTCATAGGCCTGGTCGGAGGCGCGGCCGGCATCGTGCTCGGCTACGCGGGCGCCACGCTCGTGACCAGGTTCGTGGGGCCGCTGTCAGCGACGACCGGCCAGTCCCCCGGGTCCGCGTCCCCCGCGTCCCCCGGGTTCGGGCCGCCCGGCGGCGCGGCCGGCGGCGGGTTCCGCAGGCTGGCGAGCGACGCGAGCAAGACCATCCTGGTCCACCTCGACGCGCCGGTCACGATCAGCATCGTCGTGCTCGCCGTGCTGCTGGCGGTGGCCGGCGGCCTGATCGCCGGCATGTTCGGCGGCTGGCGAGCCGCACGGCTGCGGCCAGCCGCCGCCCTCGCGCAGGTCCAGTGATGGACACTACGGACCCCGTGGCACCCGCCGCACCGCCAGGAACCCCGAGCCAGCCGACCGAGAGGACACCCATGTACCAGCTCACCGGGGTCACCAAGACCTACCACAAAGGCCGGGACACGGTCGAGGCGCTGCGCGGCGTCGACGTGACGATCGAGGACCGCGAGTGGCTGGCCATCCAGGGGCCGACCGGGCACGGCAAGAGCACGCTGCTGCAGATTCTCGGCGGCCTGGACCGGCCCACCTCCGGCAGCGCGGTGTTCGACGGCAAAGACCTCGCCGCGCTGCGGGAGGGACAGGTCACCAAGGTCCGCGCCACCTCCATCGGGTTCATCTTCCAGACGTTCAACCTGATTCCCACGCTGAGCGCGCAGGAGAACGTGGAGGCGGCGCTCGTGCCGCTGCACATCCACGGGACCCAGCGCCGGGCCTGGGCAGCACAGGCGCTCGTGGATGTCGGCCTCGGCGACCGGCTGCGGCACCTGCCCTCGGAGCTGTCCGGCGGCCAGCAGCAGCGCGTCGCCATCGCCCGCGCGCTGGTCAAGAAGCCCACAGTGCTGCTCGCCGATGAGCCGACCGGAAACCTCGACGAGGGCACCCGGGACGAGATCATCGCGCTGCTCGAGAAGCTCTGGAAGGACCTCGGGCTGACGCTGGTCCTGGTCACCCACGACAGCTCGGTCGCCCGCCGGGCGCAACGGGTGGGCCAGATGCGCGACGGCCGCCTGCTGATCAAGCAGGACACCCGGCACGGCCACCAGGCCGTGGCGGCCGCCAGCCAGGCCGACCCCGGCGGGGCAGGCCAGCCTGGGACCGCAGGGTTAGCCCGCGGCGACGTGGGCCGAGGTGAGCTTCGTCGGGTAGACATGGCAGCGTGGCGAGTGAGGTGGCGCACTACTGGCGGCACGCCGGGGTGCCCGGGGTGGACCTGCTGCGCGCCAGGTACGTGACGCACCGGTACACCAGGCACGCCCACGAGACGTTCACCTTCGCTCTGATCGAGGCCGGCATCGAGGAGTTCAGCTACGGCGGCGGCCTGCTGCGCGCCGGGGCGGGCGGCGTCGCGCTGCTGAACCCCGACATGGTGCACACCGGCCATGCCGGTGCCCCGGAAGGCTGGGCCTACCGGGTGCTCTACCCCGACCCGGGCCTGGTCGCCGAGGTCGCGGCCGACCTGGGCTGGCGGCTTGGCACCCCGTCCTTTCCCGAGACGGTGGTGTACGACACCAGCAGTGCCCGGCTGCTGCGCGCGGCGCACATCGCCGCCGAGCACGGCGACCGGCTCGCGTCCTCCAGCCTGCTGCGCACGGCGCTGGCCGGGCTGCTGCGGGCGCACGCCCGGCCAGGGGACCGGGCCAGGACCGATCGCGGCCCGTACCGGTCCCCCGCCGCCATCGGCACGCTGCGCGACCTGCTCGCCAACCGGCTGGCCGACCCGCCGAGCCTGGATGACCTGGCCCACGAGCTTGGCATGAACCCGTTCGCGCTGGTCCGGTCGTTCCGCGCGGAGACCGGGCTGCCACCGCACGCCTACGTGAACCACCTGCGCGTGCGGCTGGCCCGGCAACTGCTCGACAGTGGTGTGGCGCCCGCGGACGTCGCGGCCCAGGCCGGCTTCGCCGACCAGGCCCACCTGACCAGGCATTTCAAGCGGGTGGTGGGGGTACCGCCGCGCTCCTACCAGCGGTACCGCGAGGGCGGCAAGAACGTTCAAGACTCCACCGGGGCCGGCCTCCTAGCCTCGCATATGTGACCGATACCGATGACCGGCCAGTGCAGCAGGCGCGGGCCCGCCCGGTGCGCGACGGCGTGGCGCTCGGGCTCGCGGTCGGCGTCTCCGGTGTGGCCTTCGGCGCGGCGGCCGTCGGCTCGGGGATGACCGTTGCCCAGGCCTGCGTATTGTCCCTTCTTGCCTTTACCGGAGCGTCGCAGTTCGCCCTCGCCGGCGCGGTGGCCGGCGGCGCCGGGCTGATCGGCGGGGCCGCGGGCGCCATCCTGCTCGGTAGCAGGAACGCGCTCTACGGGCTTCGCCTGGCGGACCTGCTGCCGCGCCGGGGCGTACGCAGGCTGGTCGCCGCGCAGGGCGTGATCGACGAGACCACGGCCGTCACGCTGGCGCAGCCCGACGTGGCGGCGGCCCGGCTCGGCTTCCTCGCCACGTTCATCACCATCTACCTGACCTGGAATCTCACCACGCTGCTCGGCGCGTTCGGCGCGGGCAGGCTCGGCTCGCCGCAGTCGCTCGGCATCGACGTGGTCGGGCCTGCCGCGTTCCTCGCGCTGATCTGGCCGCGGCTGCGGGCGGGCCGGACCGAGCGCGCCGTCGGGCTGGCCGGTGCGGCGATCGCGCTGGCCACGACCCCGTTCCTGCCGACGGGTGTGCCGGTGATCCTGGCCGCCACGGCGGCGCTGGCCGGGTCGCTGATCTCGCCGCCGCCGGATTCACCACGGCCGGATTCTCCGCAACCGGAGGTGCCATGAGCGGAGTCTGGGTGGCGGTGCTCGTGACGGGCGCCGGATGCTATGCGCTCAAGCTGACCGGTCTTGTCGTGCCCAAGGGCGTGCTCAGCAACCCGCGGGTCCGCCGGTTCGCCGAGCTTGTCCCGATCGCGCTGCTAGCCGCGCTGGTCGCGGTGCAGTCGTTCGCCGTCGGGCAGTCGCTGACCATCGACCCGGCCCGGCTGGCCGGGCTGGGCGCGGCGGTGGTCGCGCTGCTGCTGCGGGCACCGTTCCTGGTGGTGATCGTCGTCGCGGCCGGCACCGCCGCGGTGCTGCGCGCGCTGGGGGTCGCGTGACCGGCCAGCGCGCGCAGCCACGCTACGGCACGGGGCGCAGGCCGCCGGAGGTGAGCAGGTAGGCTTCCGCGCCCTCGCCAGGCGCGGGCGTCTCGATCAGGTCCAGGATCGCCTTGCCCGCCTGCTCGGGGGTGAGCGCCGGGCCGAGATTCTCGGTGAAGGTGGCCAGGTCCGTGCCGGCCCGCCGCGCGTAGGCCGCCACGGCCGCCGCGCCCAGGCCGGTGGCCGGGGTGAGCTGCGGGAGCACCGACACGAACCGGATGCCGAGCCCGGCCCGCTGTGACTCGTCCGCGGCGTAGGCGGCGACGAACCTGATCGTCGCCTTGGCCCCGGCGTACCCACCGGACAGCGGTGAGCCGCGCAGCGCGGCGCCGCTGGAGAACGCGATGACCACGCTGCCCTCCGCCAGCGGCCGCAACAGCGCCTCACGGGACCAGTGGAACACCTGCCGCACGTCGGTGTGCCAGTTGCTGCTGAACGTCTCCCAGGTATGCCGGTGCAGCGGCCGGGACAGCGGGGCGGCGCCGGCGGCAAGCACCAGGACGCGCGGCTGGTGGGCGTCGATGAGTTCGCCGGCCACGACGGGGTCGGCCGCGTCGGCGGCGACGGGGATGAAGCCGTCGCCGAGCTGGGCACGCAACTCCTCCAGGCTGGCCCGGTCGCGGGCCACGCCGACGACGTTCGCGCCGGCCCCGGCGAGTGCGATGGCGATGCCGCGGCCGAAGCCACGGCTGGCGCCGGTGACGAGCGCCGTCGACCCGGACAGTTCTTGCGCTGACATCAGGTACTCCTTGATCCTTGGCTCGGAGCGGGATTCCCCGCGGTTACCGGTACCGATCCGGGCGGTGGCCGGAATTCACCGCCCGCCGGGCCGATGAGTTCCGCCGCGCGCGCGGATCTGTACCAGTGATGGCCGCGCGGCCGCGCGGGGAAGGTAGGAGCGATGCTGGGCAGCGAGGAGTTCGCACGGCTGACCGAGCCGTTCCGGCCCGAGTTGCTGGCGCACTGCTACCGGATGCTCGGCTCGGTCTACGACGCCGAGGACCAGGTGCAGGAGACCCTGGTCCGGGCCTGGCGGTCGTACAGCGATTTCCAGGGCAGGTCGTCGCTGCGGACCTGGCTGTACCGGATCGCGACCAACGCCTGCCTGCGGGCGATCGAGAACCGTGCCCGGCGGCCGCTGCCCTCGGGCCTGGGCGCTCCGGGCGACGACCCGGACGGCGCGCTGGCCCCGGTGCTGCCCGAGATCAGGTGGCTGCAACCGATCCCGGACGCGCTGATCCGTCCCGGGCCCGCCGACCCGGCGGCGGTCGCGGTGTCCCGGGAGAGCGTGCGGCTGGCGCTGATCGCCGCGTTGCAGTACCTGCCCGGCCGGCAGCGGGCCGTGCTGATCCTGCGGGACGTGCTCGGCTGGCATGCGGCCGAGGTCGCCGACCTGCTCGGGATCACCCCGGTCGCCGCGAACAGCCTGCTCCAGCGGGCCAGGGAGCGGCTGCGGCAGGTGGCGCCCGGCATGGACGAGATCCGAGAACCGGAACGGGCCGAGCAGCGGGCGCTGCTCGACGCCTACGCCGAGGCGTTCAGCAACGCCGACGTCGGCGCGCTCACCAAGCTGCTCCGCGAGGACGCCGTGCTGGAGATGCCGCCGCAGACGACCTGGTTCGCCGGCCGGGAGCAGGTCGGCCGGTTCCTCGCTTCACGGGTGCTCACCGAGCCGGGCAGGTTCGCCATGACCCACATCACCGCCAACGGCCAGCCTGCGCTCGCCGTCTACCTGCGCGGAGACGACGGCATGCACCGGGCGCACGCGATCCAGGCACTGACGTTCAGCGATACGGGCATCGGCAGGATCGTCTCGTTCAACGACGCCGGCCTGTTCCCCATGTTCGGCCTGCCTGGCGTCATCCCGGCTGGCCGTGGCGCTGCCGGGCCAGCAGCGTGACCACTCGCTCGACGAGGCCGCCGGGGATGGGCTCGCCGAGCGGGAACCGCAGCGTGCCCTTGCCCGCCAGGTAGGGCGCGAGTTCAGCCGCGAAGGCCGGATCCGCGTCCGGCACCGGATACAGCGAGACGTGGTGCTTCCACGCCGCGAAGTGCACCAGGCTCTTGCCGCCGAGCGTCATGGCGGGAATCTGGTAGCTGATCGTCTCGCCGGCCTCAGGAACGACGCTGAGAATCCTGCGCCGCACCTCCCGCAGGACCGCCTGAACATCGTCCGGGAACGAGCCGATGTACTCTTCGACCGTCCGCCACTGCCCAGCCATTGGCCAATTCCCCTCAAGTCACACAGAGGGCTACGATGTAGCACACATTACGTCAAGCCTCCGCAGGCCCAGATTGGCGATGGAAGCCGGCGTGGGCGCCCGCTGCCTACGGGGAGGCTCTCGTGTCCGAGTTTCCGCCGATCACCGTCCGCCAGCCCAGGCCTTATGACATTGCCGACGACCCGGTCAGGGTCTGCGGCGTCGGCACCGGCTTCGAGGGCCAGATCGCTGCCCGGGTGCGTGATGGCCATGGTACCCAGCTAGCCAGAGCCTCGGTTCACGCAGGTGGCACGGGTATCTGGGGTAACTACGAGGCCGCCCTTCCCGTGGGGGTGCCGTCCACCGCGCAGGGCACGCTTGAGGTCTTCGAGGTCTCGCCCAAGGACGGCTCGGAACAGCACAAGGTGGTTGTGCCGATCACCTTCGGGCCCGCGCTGCTCAGCCCATACCACGGGTTCGCGCAGTACACCGTCGTAGGCGGCGACACCCTCTCCGGCATTGCGAACAAGTATTACGGTGATGCGAACCGGTGGCCAATAATCTTTGAGGCGAACCGCCACCAGCTTCAGGATCCCGATCACATATTTCCCGGGCAGGTACTTCGCATACCGCAGTAACGGCCTTTCCGATCAGCCTTGGCGCAGCAGCGTGGTGACGGCGACCCAGACGATGAGCAGCGTTACCCCGCCCACGAGGAACGACGAAAGGCACAGGCGCAGCCTCCGGGTACGCCGGTCTGCCGCCCGCTCCCCCGCAGCGACCTCGTCCCGGCGCGGAGCAAGCAGCGCCAAGCCGTCCCCGGCCCCTGCAGCCCCCGCTTGCGCCTGCGAAGCGGACACCGGAACTCCTCGGCTCGTGCCGCGCCGGCCCAGCCTCCGGCGCGCCCTTGCTGAAGGCTACGCCAGCGCCCGCATCGGTTCATATCCGCCCTGAATCCCGGCTCAACCAGCGGCCTGCCTGGGGCGTCATAGCTGTGAGCGAGCTGGACCGCCAGCTGCGGGACCCGAAGGTGAGGGGACTGGAAGATGAGGATGTCATTCGGCCGGAGGGTGGTGCTCGCCGCTGTTCCCGCAGTGCTTGTCGCGCTGGCGGCGGGCAGCGCCTCGGCGCAGCCCGCGAGCGGGAATCCGCCGCCGCCGAAGGGGTTCGAGGCGGACTCGGCCAGCTTCGTGTCGGCGCGGACAGGGTTCGTGCTTGGCACTCGCCACTGCAGCGAACTGCCGTGCAAGGCGCTGCTGCGCAAGACCGTCAACGGCGGCAAGACCTGGACATCCGTGCCTGCACCACCGGTCTCGCTGGTGCCGCCGTTCACCGCTCCGCCGCTGTCGAACGTGAGCACGGTCCGGTTCTCCAGTGCCAGCGACGGCTGGTCGTTCAACCCCGGCCTGTGGGCCACCACCGACGGCGGCGCGCGCTGGCACCGGGTGTCCCTGCCCGGCGAGGTCGTCACGCTGGCCGCGTCGGACGGTGTGGTGTTCGTCGTGACAGAACCGGTCAACGGCGGCCTCGGCCAGGCCCGGCTCTACCGGAGCCGGGTCGGCGCCAGCACGTGGACCCGCGTCACCGGGGTGTCCCCGGCCAACGCGCTGACGGTGTCCGGTCACTCGGTCTGGGCCGGCGTCGCGCCGACGATGTCGACGTCCACCGACGGCGGCAAGCACTGGTCCAAGCTGCCGTTCAGCTGTCCGCCCAATCTCCCCGACGCCACGGCGGTAGCGGCCGCGTCACCGGCCAACGTCGCGCTGGCCTGCACCAACCCGAGTTCCCCGCAGCCCGGTGAAAGCCCCAAAGCGGTCTTCACCTCGGCCAACGGCGGGCGGACCTTCCACCTGGCCGGGCACCCCGGCCATCCCGGTAACACAGGCCTGATAGCCATGCCGCCGGGGCGTCCGCAAGTGATCACGCTCACCGCCACCAGCGGCGCCAGCTACCTGTACCGGTCGGCGGACGGCGGCATGACCTGGCGGATGGCCACGTACTTCGACGGTGGCCTTGGCTTCCGTGACCTGGCCTACGCCTCCGCCACGACCGGCTACCTGATCCACAACAACGGTGGCCCGGTCATCGCCAACGGCAAGGGGCTGATGAAGACCGCGAACGCCGGCGCAAGCTGGCGGACCATACCCATCCCCTGACCCGATCCGTACCGTAGCGGCGGCCCCGGCGTCATGACGCCGGGGCCGCCGCTATTCGCGTGCGCACGCCAGGTCATGCAACCCGCAAATCTAGCTGTATCTAAACCGGCCTCAGCGCGCTCCTTAAGACAGGAGGGAACGTCCTTCCTTTGCGCCGCCGGCGACGGATTAGTGGGGCGTGGCCGGCGCTGTTCCTGGCTGGGGCAACGTGCTTACCGCCGGGGGTAGAGCGCTGCCATTTTCGGCCGGGGGATTATCGATGGTTGACATTTCACCCGCTCGCCAGGGGACCGGCAGCGGGCCCATCGTCCAGCAGCACGAGTGGCGCCCGCGGCATTTCGTCTTGCTGGCACTCGCGCTAGGCATCATGTTCTGCGTCGTGTTCTGGGCGGCGCTCGGGAGGCCGCCACTGAGCGGGACCAAGATCCTCGCGGTGCTCGGCTTCACCTTTGTGGTGCTCGTCAATCTCAGCGTCGGCGCGCTCGCAAGCGGCGCCGTCATCGAGCGCAGATACCCGCACTGGAGCCGATTCCGTACGGTTGACCATGTTTTCATTTACGTCGCGCTGGCCGGGCTGGTCGCAGCGGATGCCGGGGCCGCCTGGTGGCTTTTCAGCTCCGATTCCGGGGGACTGCTCCGCTGGATCTTTCTGCCGATCGCGCTCGCGGCCATGGCCGGCGGCGCGTGGTGGGCATGGCCCGCCCTGCCCCGTGCGCTGCGCCGGGCCGGCGGTGACCGCAGGGCCGGCTGGGCACTGTGGCCGCAGCACGAACAGGACGCCGGACCGGCCGGGACGTGGCGCTTTTTCGCCCTGCTGACGGTCCTGCTCGGCGCCGCACTCGGGGTCGTCGTGGCCGTCGCGTACCTGGGGGGTTCGGCCTGGCTGGACAGCCAGGACGTTCCGGCCGGGCACCCGATGCCAGCCACGATCGCCGGCATCCACGGCGGCTACGTGGCCCTGGGGGATTCCTATTCGGCAGGTGAGGGCCTGCCCCCGTTCGCGCCGGGTACCGCGCAGACGAGCTGCGACCGTTCGCAGAGTTCGGCCTATCCGAACCTGCTGATCAAGTTGCTGCGCACCCAGGACCACCAGGCGCCGTTCAGTTTCACCGCCTGCTCGGGAGCGCTGCTGAACCAGATCCTCGACCCCACCCACCGGTCGGGCGGGGTTGTCCCGCCGCAGATCAGCGGGAAGGTCCAGCCATCGGTCGGGCTCGTCACCCTGACGATCGGCGGGAACAATGCGCTGTTTTCCAACGTCGTGGTGACCTGCCTGATCAACGGGAACTGCCTGCACCAGACGTTCCCGCCGCCAGGGATCGCCGAGCATACGGCCAGGCATGTCGACCCCGGGGACCTGCTCAGTAACTGGGGCCCGGCCACGATCGTGGAGATCGGCAACGAACAGGGCGCGCTGTTCCGCACCCTGCGGCACCACTTCCCGCATGCCCGCATCGTCGTCATCGGCTACCCGTACCTGTTCCCGGCCCGGTCCGGGCCAGGCTTCCCGTTCATGCCGCCGATGTGTGCGAGCATCCTGAACCGGCTGAGCGCCAACGAGCGCGCCGGGATCCGGACGCTGCAGGACCAGTTCAACGACCGCACCTATGAGGAGGCCGTGGTCTCCGGCGTCGAGTTCGTGTCTCCTGACGCGATCTGGGCCGGCCACGAACCCTGCGGAGCGGGCGGCCAGTACACGAACTCGGTCAAGCCGTACCTCAACTTCCCGAACCCGGTGAACGGCGGCTCCTTCCACCCGAACGCCGCGGGACAGCAGACGCTCGCCGCGCTGACGGCCTGCTACCTGAATGCGAACCGCCAGCCTCCGGACCCGTTCGTCCCTGGCGCGCCGGGCGTCCACACGATTCCAGACCGGCTGGTGACTCCCGCGCTACTGCAGATGGTGCCTGCTCCGGGGCTGAGTTCGGTGCCGGGCTCCGGCGAATTCCCGCTCTGCCGCGGATGACCCCGGCCGGGGCTCAAGCGCGGATGCTCAGCGGCGGGGGATCCGCACACCGGCCCTGCCGCACTCGTCGCGGAGCAGGGCGAGGGCGATCGGCGCAACGCCCGTGTGGTCAATGTCCCTGACCGCGGTCCGGGCGTACGCCGCCATCCGGGGGGCGCTGACGTGGTCCGCGATGCGCCGGAGCATGGGGATGTCCGGGAGCCCGGTGTTGCGGGCGAGGTCGTCGCGCAGTTCCCGGCAGGCTTCGAGCCTGGTGAGGCTGAACGGCGCGGACGCGGTGGCATCGGGAAACGCCGGGGACTGCCCGGCCGGGGACTGCCTCGCCGATGACGGCTGAGCGGACGGCTGTGGGGCCCCGCCGCAGCCGGCGGCCAGCACCGCCACGGCCACCGCGACCAGCGGCGCTTTCATCACGGCAGCTAGCCCCCGGGCAGATCGCGGTGTGAGTCGGGAATCGTCGTCATCGTGTCTCCGGCGTGAGGTCAGGGGTCAGGGACGAGGATGTCATGGACCGGCTCGGGTTCGCCCAGGCTGGTGGCGGTGGTCCCGCGGCGGATGAACTCATGTGCCGGGGGCCACTGCACGACATGCTGGTCGCCGGTGGCGTCGTCATAGCGGATGAACGTCACCTGGCCGATGGCGACGGCGAACAGGTGGAACCGGCCTGGCTCCGGGGTCCAGCCCAGGCTGGCAGCGACCGCGGCCGCGTAGCTGGCCTGGACATCCGGGTCGCCCTCGGCGCGGGCGGTGCCGCGGATCTTGAACTCGCCCTCGCCGCCGTCGCGGCTGGTGATGACGCTGTGCACCAGAATCCGCGGATCGCGCAGCAGGTCGGCGGCCTTGCGGGAGTGCCAGAGCATGGACAGCCACAGGGTGCCGTCGAGAGAGAAAGGCTCCACCGGGCTGACCCGCGGCGTCCCGTCGGCGCGGATCGTGGCGACCAGGACCACGCCGGGATCCAGCAGCCGCCGCCGTCCCAGCCCTGCCAGCGCCGGCTGGCGGCGCTCCAGTTCCGACCAGTTCACGTGCGCTCACCTCACCATCGCCAGGCACGGCTCACCTGTCCTGCCTACCCCGGGCCGCCGACAATCCCGGCCTGGCGAGGTGCCGCGGTCAGAACGGAATGAACGGCAGGCGCACGCCGGCGGGTTCGGCGATCACCTCGGCGCCGGCCGGCGCCTCCTGCCTGATGTGCTCGGCGAGGGCCCGGGCGTCGTCGTCGTCGTTAGCGCCGACGATGAGGAACTTCCATCGCCGCACCACGGGATAGCCCTCAGCCTGCAGCTTGTCCGCCAGCGCGACCGCGTCCCGGTGCGACGGCAGTTCGGCCCGTGCCTGAAACTGCGCGCTGCCGAAGTCCAGCGATTCCACGGTTTCCGCCGCTTCCAGCCGCTGGTGCTCGGCCTGGCGCTCGGCCTCGGTCTGCGGCATCGCGACATCCGGGCTCTGCCATTCCTCCTCGATCGGATGCCAGCGGTGCAGCGCGAACTCTGCCTCGATGCCCAGTTGGCCGAGTACCTCGCGGGCGGTGCGCTCGGCTTCGCGAGCAGCAAGCTCGGTGCCCGCGTACAGGTAGATCTGCGAGTCGCCGGCGCCGACAACGATGTTGCGCCCGAGCCGGCCGCGGACGTCCTGCTCCACCTCCTTCTCGGAGAAGGATTGCCGTGCCTGCTCAACGTCTGCCTGGCCGCTCAGCGATATGGTCACGCGCCAGTCGGTGCTGTCCGTCACGGCGCGACTCTAGCGCACGCGAAGGACCGATGAGTTTCCGCGCCGGGACCGGTCGAAGCTGGGGAACAGCACAAGCACAGGGAGGCAAAGCATGGCGACCACGACGGCAACCGGCATCCGGGGGATCAGCCTGGTGTGCGTGCCAACAGTAGAACAGGACAAGGCGATCGAGTTCTACGAGTCGCTCGGCTTTGAGAAGCGCACCGACACGCCGTTCGGCGGCGGCTACCGCTGGGTGGAGGTGTACCCGCCGGAAGGATCGGCCGGTATCGCGCTGGCGCCGCCGCCGCCCGGGACCGAGCTCAAGCCGGTCGAGACCGGCATCACGCTGACCACCAGCGACATCGACGCCACGCACGCCGCGCTGAAGTCCCGGGGGATCGACGTTGACGCCGAGGTGGCGCGGATGGGCGACCCGGTTCCGCCGATGTTCTGGCTGCGGGACCCCTCCGGCCACACGTTGATGGTGGTCGAGCAGCCCTGAACGCAAGGAGCCGGCCCGGCGCACCATGCCCACCACAGGGGCGAGCACGGCGCGCCCGGCCCGGTTACGCTGGCGGAAGACCGGCAACCCGGGGCGAAGGCTGACGAGCCAGGGGCGAGGACGATGGCAGGCACCGTGGATTCCCGCAAGAGATGGGATACCGACGACCGGTTCACCGGGGTAGCCGACGCCAGCGCCTTCGCCGCGGCCGTTGAGGAGCTTGCGGGCCTGGCTCGCCGCCCGGGCTGGGTTGCCGAGGAGCCCGAGATCCACCTGGTGCCGCACCTGCGCGGCGCCGGGGTGGCCGGGCTCCGGCTGTCCGGCTGGCACACCGGCGAAGACGGCGTGCTTGAGGCTGTGGCCGAATACCCCCCTGGGGAAAGCCGCGGCCACCTGCGGCGGCAGGCCTGGGCGCTGATCGGGACGATCGCCGAGCCAGCGGCCAGCGTGCGCGAGCGCCCCGACGGCGACAGCGTCATCTTCGAGGTCGTGATGGGCATTCCCGACGGCGGCCACTTCGCCAGCCACGGTCACACGGTGCGGCTCACGCTCCGCCCGGCGGGCAGCACCTAGCCCGCGCCCGGCTGGTGCCTCAAACCTCCAAGATGAGCGTGACCGGCCCGTCGTTGACCAGGCTGACCTGCATGTCAGCGCCGAAGACGCCGGTCTCGACATGGGCACCAAGCGCCCGCAGGGCGGAAACCACCTCGTCAACGAGCGGTTCGGCGACCGGGCCGGGAGCGGCGCCCAGCCAGCTTGGGCGGCGGCCTTTGCGTGTGTCGGCGTAAAGCGTGAACTGGCTGATGACCAGCAGCGGGGCCGCCGTATCGGAACAAGAAAGCTCGCCCCGCAAAATGCGGAGCCCCCAGAGCTTGGCGGCCAGCTTCGCCGCGTTCTGGGCGGTGTCCTCGTGGCTCGCGCCGACGAAGACCAGCAAGCCCGGCTCACCGATGGCGCCCACGACCCGCTCGCCCACGGCCACGCTGGCCTGGCTGACCCGCTGGACCACCGCTCGCACCTGAGCACCCCCTCGCCTGACGGCCACGTCGCGGGCCGTCAGGCGAGTGTGTCAGGTGGCTACGGCAGGTTCCATTTCTGGTTGGCGTTGCCGGTGCAGTCCCAGATCTGCAACTGCACCCCCGGTGCTGTCGCCCAGTTCGTATCGTCGAGACACTTGCCCGACTGTGGGTTGTACAACGACCCGTTGGCCTGCGGGACGAACACCTGCGCCCCGGTGTTGTTGCAGTCGTAGAGGTCCACGGTGGTCCCGTCCGCGGTGCCGCCGCCGTTGATGTCCATGCACTTACCCAGGGCGTGCAGCGTGCTGCCGGCCTGCACGACGGTCCACTGCTGGGCGTTGGTCCCGTTGCAGGTGTACCCCTGGACCGGGGTGAAGTTGGCCGGGTTGGCGCCCCGCACGTCCACGCACAGCCCGGCATAACCGGTGATCGGGCCGGTCGGGTTTCCGCCACCGCCGCCGCCCGTGGTCGTGTACGCGGCGACATAGGCCACGCGCATCGTGCCGCCGGAAGCGGTCGAACTCGTGGGCGTGGTGCAGCCGCACTGGCCGTTCGGGTATCCGCCGCCCATCGCCAGGTCGAAGATGATCGACAAGTTGTGGTCGAACGCGGCCTGCCAGGTCGAGGTGCCCACCTGGCCTTCCGTCACGCTGAAGTACTGGTTCCCGTCGAGGTAGAAGGTGATCGACTCGTTGGACGGGTTCGTCCGGTTGAGGATCATCGTGTAGGTGTGGTAGCCGCTCTGGCAGCCGCCGCAGGACCGCAGGCCACTGCCGATGCCGTTGCCCTCGTTGCACGGGCCGCCGGGATAGGTACCGCAGTGGATGGTGCCGGAGACCTCGGAGAGCGAGTTGACGTCCTCCATGATGTCGATCTCACCGTTCTCGGGCCACTGGCCGGGGCCGAGCATCCAGAACGCGGGCCAGTAACCGAGCCCGCCGGCCGGCTGCTGGATCGAGGCGGTCACCTCCAGTTCGCCGCCACCGGGCGCACCCACGTTGGCGCTGGTCGTCTGGATGCGGCCGGAGGTCCAGGAACTGCCGCTGCCCAGCGCGGTGATGTCCAGGTTGCCGCTGCCGTCGAGGTGGACGTTGCTCGTCGAGTTGGTCATCGTTTCGATCTCGCCGGTGCCGAAACTGGAGCCGGGCCCGGTGTCGTACATCCACTGGGAGTCGGCCCCTGAGCCTGCCGCGCCGTTGAAGTCGTCGCTGAAAATGGTCGACCAGCCGGACGGCGGCCCCGGGACCGCGGCAGGTGCCGCGAGTGCGGCGGCGGCGGCCCCTGCGGCGGGTGCCGCGACGGCGGAGGCAGCGGGCAGCGTCGCCGCCGCCATGGCAACGACGGGGACCGCGGCGGTGAGCGCCAGCCTCCGGGCACCCGGTGGCCACCGCCGGACGGCGGACCTGACGGCAGGCGGGACGTGTAATGAAAAGCCCGTCATGACGAGCCTCCCTCACCCCGCTCCTTGGGCCAAACAAATAGGAAGGTTTCCTATTTGCGAACTGAAAGTAACCTGGCCATCCCCCTCCGTCAACGGGGCCGGGCATTTAAAACTTGTAAAAATGGCTCCGCGGCGGGCTGGAATTGGCCCGCCGAGGGAGTCCGGCTATCGGCCGTGTTCGGAAGGTTGACCACGCCCGGCCGTTGCGGGGCACCAGGTTTCGCCTGGTGCCCCGGCATGGCCACGGGCGGCGCGCTCACGCTGGGCTGCGCCTGGCCGCGGAATCAGCCCCACTGCCCGGGCTGGTAGTCGCCGGCCGGCTGCCGAGTGATCACGTTCAGCCGGTTGTAGGTGTTGATGAGGGCGACCAGGCACGCCAGCGCGGCGAGCTGGTCGTTGTCGTAGTGCTTGGCCGCGTTCGCCCAGACGTCGTCGCTGACGCCGCCGGCCGCGTCGGCGATGCGGGTGCCCTCCTCGGTGAGTTCCAGGGCGGCCCGCTCGGCCTCGGTGAAGACGGTGGCCTCCCGCCAGGCCGCGACCAGGTTGAGCCGCTGCTGGCTCTCCCCGGCGGCCAGGGCGTCCTTGGTGTGCATGTCGGTGCACATGCCGCAGCCGTTGATCTGGCTGGCCCGCAGCTTCACCAGCTCCTGCGTCGCCGCCGGCAGGGCCGAGTGGGTCACGACCGCGCCCGCCGAGTTGATGTGCTTGGCGAACTTCATCGCGATGTCGTTGTCGAAGTAGCTGAGCCGGGCTTCCATGGCGATCTCCTTACCGTTGTGGTTACACCCCCTTGACACCACGGCACGGCGCCATGTGACACCGGCAGGAGTGATCCACGTCACGGCCGCGAACCCATGGGCGGGTGACGCTCGGCCAGGTCAGGATGCGGCCGGGGCCTGCATGGTGAGCACGGTCCATGCCCCGACGCAGATCCGGTCCCCGTCGTGGAGCGGGACCCGGACGCCGGCCACGATCTCGCCGCTGTTGACGATCGTGCCGTTCGCGGACCCCGGGTCGAGTACCGCCCAGGTCCCGTCCGGCTCGGCGATCAGCACGGCGTGCAGGTGGGAAACCCCGGGGTCGGGGGGCGGGCCGGTCAGGTCGATCTCCGGCTCGAGCCCGCGCGACACGCTGCGCCGGCCGATGCGCATCTCCCTGCCGGTGAGCCGGAAGCGGCGCTCCGGGCAGTACCCGGGAAACTCGATCGACGCGGCGTCCGGGCCCCCCTCCGCGATCACGCTGTCGTAGTAGGCGCGGTCCGCGGTCACCACGGCGGTCCACCCGGCCGCGGCGTCAGGTACCGCCGCGGCGGTTGATCCGGCTGCCGTGCCCGCTACGCCGGCCGGGCCTGAACTGGCAGCCGCGTCGGCACCCGGGCCCGGGCCGGGCCCGGGAGAACCGGAGGTGGCGGCGGCCGGAGCCGTGCCCGAGGCGAAGCTGAACCCGCAGACCTCGCAGAACTGCCCGGTCCGTGCCGCCCCGCACTGCGGGCAGGGCTCGCCGCCCGGGCCCGCGGCGGGCGCGGCGGCGACGTCGGCGGACGGGGGGCCGGACGTGGACGCGGGCGCCGCGGGGCCGTCCATCCGCATCCCGCACACGTCGCAGAAATCGGTGCTCGCAGAGTCGTGGCCGCTAGGACAGGTCGGCATGCCGCCTCACTTCTTCGTCCGGACCGTCTTGGTCGACCTGGTGTCCAGCGCCATCTCGTCGGCGTCGTCGACCCTCTTCTTCAGCGCCACGGTGCCCGAGGCGGCATCGACCACGTCGACCACCTTGGCGAGCAGCTTGGCCGTGCCCTCGTTGCCGGACTGCTCGGCCAGCGCCACCGCCCTGCCCAGCTTGGCGGTGGCCGTGTCCTCGTCGCCCCGCTTGCGCGCCTCCAGGCCCTCCTGGATCACCTCGGCCAGTTCGGCCTGGCCGGTGTAGTGCGCGACGCTGCCGTTGATCCGGGTGGACAGGGCCTCGTCATCGGTCCAGATGGCCCGTACCAGGCCCTGGCCGAGCACGTCGGGACCTGACGGCGTGGCCGCGACCAGGCTCACCCGGGCCGCCAGCATCTCCTGCCCGACCCCGGCCGGGGTCACCCGCACGCACAGGTGGTAGTCGCGGCTTTCGCCGGCGCTCCAGGCGCCGGTCGGGTAGTCGCCCGCCTGGGGACCCGACTGGACGCGCCTGCCGGTCAGGTCCTCGACGGTGGGCGCGACCTGCTTCAGGAACCGGAACGTCGCGTGCTGTGGCGTCCAGACCCGCAGTGACACGTCGGCGACCTGCTTGCCCATGGCGGTCTCCATCATGGCCGCGAAGTCGGCGGCCAGCCCGGACGGGTCGGGCACGATATCCACGGTGCCAAGCAGCGCGGAGGAGATCCGGCGCAGTTCGCTGACCTCCCAGTCGGTGCCGACGCCCCGGCAGTCGCAGCTGAACACGCCCTCGCACAGGCTGATCGCCTCGCCGAGCTGCTCGGGGGTCTCGTGCTGGTTCTGGCCGTCGGTCAGCAGGATCGCGTGCCGCAGCGCGGCCGGGTGGGACAAGAACATGGAGTGGGCCAGCCGCAGCCACTGGCCGATCGCGGTGCCGCCGCGGGGGAGCGAACCGGCCACGGCCTGCTTGGCCAGGAACCTGGTCTGATCGTCGGCGATGGTCAGGCCGTAGTCCAGCGGGAAGATCGGCTGGGCCTTGTTGGTGCCCGCGATCACGGCGAACGCCACGCCGTCCCTGATCACGTCCACGGCGGCCGCGGTGGCCGCCCGGGCCTGTTCGATCTTGGTCCGCGGTGACCGCATCGACCCGGAGCAGTCGATGATGATGATCTCCGAGCTGCCCTGGTCGTCCACGGGCGCCGCGACCCCGCTGTCCGGGGCGGTCACGGTGACGATGGCGTTGACGTCCTCGGCACCTTCGGCGAGGTACTCGTTCTGCGATATCTCCACGGTGAAGTCAGTGCTCACTGTTCATGGCCTCCCTCGCGGGCGCTTCGCTGGCTTCGGGAGGCGTGTCCTCGCCGCCGGGACACCGCAACGGCGCCTGGGGCGCCTTATGCGGCGTTCGGCCCGGCGGCTGCGGCGCGGCACTACCCGTGGTTGCCAGAGGGTTTCTCATCAGGGGGTTTTCTCCTCGGGTGCAGGTGCCGTAGGCGGGTAGGGGGCCAGGACGACCGTGATGTTGTCCATGCCGCCGGCCTCGAGGGCGAAGCTGACCAGCGCCCCGGCCGTGCCCAGCGGGTCGGTCAGCGCCCGGGGCAGGGCCAGTTCGGCCAGTTCCGCGGCACCCGGCCGGTAGTTCCACAGGCCGTCGGAACACAGCAGCAGGACACCGGGGCCGGGCGGGGCGAACGTGGCCACGTGCGGCTCGGTGCCGGACGCGTCGGCGCCGATCCAGCCGGTCACCACGTGCGCGCCGGGCAGGGCCATCGCGTCGTCCTCGGACACCAGCCCGGCCGCGACCATCTCGCCGGCCAGGGAGTCGTCGGTGGTCAGCCGCTTGGCCTCGGAACCCGGCCCGGACCCGAGCCAGTAGGCGCGGCTGTCACCCAGCCAGCACAGCGTCGCGGTCTGGTGGGTCAGCACCGCGGAGACGAACGTGGCCGACGGTGCGTCCCCCGGCCCCGGCTCGTTCAGGCCGGCCAGCGCCTGCTGCGCCGCCGCGACCGCGGCCCGGGAGGTCTCGAGCAGGTCCGCGTCCTCGCGCACCCCGGCCAGCAGCACCCGCACCGCCGCTTGGACGGCGGCCAGCGATGCCTCATCCGGGCGCCTTGAGCTGGACACCCCGTCACAGACCACCGCCAGCGCGACCGGGAGGCCGGCCTGTTCCGCGGTCGCGAGCGCCATGGCGTCCTCGTTCCGCGAGTGCCGCAGGCCCTTGTCGGTGACCCCGGCAAGCAGCCCGAGGTCCAGCTCGATGTGGTCACGGGCGGCGGGCATCTTGCGCCCGCAGGACTCGCAGTAGCCGTCCGCGCTGATTTGTGCCGAGTGGCAGGCCGGGCACTCGGTGACCGCCACCGGCGCGCCGCCGCTGACCACGGCGGGGGCAAGCTCGGTGCGGCAGCCCTCGCAGAAATTGTCCCCTGAGCCGACCGTCCGGCCGCAGTTCGGGCACACGGCGGCCCCCGGCCCCGTGGTCATACCCAGGTCCTCGGGCGGACGCTGTTGGCCGCCTCGACCAGCTCGATCCGGCGGTACCGGTCGGTGGCCAGCCGGGCCTGGGCGCGATAGCTGCGCTCCAGGCCGAGCCGCAGCCCGCGCTCGGTGAACTCGCAACCGAGCAACCGGCCGGGCACCGCCCCGCCAGGCAGCGTTCCCCCGGCTTGGGCGCAGGCGAGCGCGGCACGGAGCACCTCGGCGGTGAGGTACTCCATCTGGATGGCGTCAAGCTTGAGCCGGTCCACCCGGGCGCCGGCCTGGCCGAGGTCGTCGGGCAGCACCTCGGCCTGGCCGGGACGCGGCGACACCTGGATGCGCACCGCGGTCACCTGCGCCGCCAGGTAGTTGCTGGAGGTGTCGGGCACGGCGGCGAGCGCGGCAATGGCCGCGGCCGGGTCACCGGCCGCCAGCCGGGTCCTGGCCAGCCCGAACACCGCGCCGATGTAGGCGTGGTCCACGGTCCAGACGAGCCGGAAGTGGTGGTCGGCGGCGGCCTGGTCGCCGGCCGCCTCAGCGGCGAACCCGAGCGCGAGCTTGGTGGCCAGTTCGCCGGGCAGTGCGCCGGCGACCGCGTCGAAGGCGGCACGGGCGCCCGCCGGATTGCCGCCCGCCAGCTCCCGCAACCCCTGGTACCAGGCGATGCGCCAGTCGGCCGGGTCCTCGGCAGCCAGGTCCGCCAGCACGGTGCCCGCGCCGGCCAGGTCACCGGTGACGATCTGTGAGCGGGCCAGCGCCAGCCGGGTCTCCGCGGACTGCGCGACATCGTGCGGCGTGCCCTGGTCACCGGCGACGGCGGCGGCCAGCACGGCGGTACGCTGCCCGGGGTCGAGCGTGCTCAGCGTGGCCAGGTAGCCGGCGGCCGGGTCGGCGGCGTCCACCTGGGGGACCGGGAGCGCGGCGACGATCTCCGCAGCGGGCGGCGGGGGATGGGCGGCCGGGCCGCCGTCCGCCAGGGTCCCGGCCGCCCCGGCCGCCTGGAGTTCGGGGCTGAACAGCGTGGAGAACGCCGGCCGCGGCCTGCCGTCGGCGACCGCGAGCACCTCCCGCAGTACCCCGGTGAGCTGCTCGGCCATTTCCCCGGCCGACGCGAACCGGCGGCCGGTGTCCGGGTCGGTGGCGCGCCGCAGCGCGCGCAGGAACGACTCCTGCTCTGCCAGCAGCGGAACCGACGCCGGGTCGGGCAGGCTGGCGGCGTACTTTCCCTGGTAGCCGGCGAACTCGAAGGTCATCACGGCCAGCGCGCGGCCGACCGTGTACAGGTCGGAGGACACCGACGGGCCCAGCGTGGCGATCTCCGGCGCCTGGTAGCCCACGGTCCCGTAGATGGCGCTGTCGTCGTCATCGATCCGGCGCACACCGCCCATGTCGATGATCTTGAGCTGTTCCTCGGTCTGTATGACGTTGTCCGGCTTGAAGTCGCAGTACACCAGGCCCTGGCTGTGCAGGTAGCCGAGCGCGGGCAGCACCTCGATCGCATAGGCGAGCGCCATCGGCAGGGGCAGCGACTGTCCCATCTGCCGGCGCTCCTGCAAAATCTGCCGCAGGGACTTCCCGCCGACATATTCCATGACGATGTAACCGGCCGACTGTCCGCTCTTGCGGTCGGCGTGCTGCACGAAGTTGTAGACATCGACGATGCTGGGGTGCTCGACCTCCGCGAGGAACCGGCGTTCGGCGACCGCCGCCTCCTGGGCCGCCGCGTCGCCGGTGTTGAGCAGGCCCTTGAGCACCACCCAGCGCTTGCCGAGGTTGTGGTCCATGGCCAGGTAGATCCAGCCGAGCCCGCCGTGGGCGAGGCAGCCGAGCACCTCGTACTGGCCGGCCACCATCTCGCCGGGCTCCAGCTTGGGCGCGAACGAGAACGGGGTGCCGCAGTGCGCGCAGAACCCCTCCACGATCCCGGGCTGCCCGTCCTTGCCCCGCCCGACCGGCCGGTCACATGCGCCGCAGAACCGCCTGTTCTCGGCCACCAGCGGGTTCGCCAGCACGGCCGAGGCCGGGTCGCGGGCCGGAACGGGCGGGATGTCCACCAGGCCCGCGCCCAGGTGGCCACGCGACGACCTGCTGCTGCCCGCCCTGGTGCGCCGGCTGCCGGAGCCACTGCCGGTGCGGCCGCTGCCGGTGCCGGTGGCTCCCGTGCCGCCCGGGCCGGAGAAGGTGGCCGGGTACGGGGCCGGCGCTGCCGGCGCCGCGGGCCCGGCCGGATCCGGGGCCAGCCCGCAGGTGTCGCAGTACCCGCCGTCGATCGTCCCGCCGCAGCCGGGCCGGGCGCATTTGATAACGGTGCTGGTCATGGCCGTCTTCCCCGTCCGCTCAGGGCGAGCACCGCCTGCTGGTAGCCGGTCACCGCGGCGGTCGCCGCGGGCAGGTCACACGGGGCGGTCCAGAGCAGTTCGCGGGCGCGAGCGTACCGCGCGTCAAGGTCGGTGTCCTCGGCGCCGCCCAGCCGCGCGGCCCTCGCCTGGTAGGCGTCAAGCAGGCCGCGCAGCTCCTCGCGGCGGTCGAGCAGCGCCGCGGCCCGCCGCTCCACCTCACGGCACTGGCTGGCCGCGTCCGCCGCCTGCTTCTCGATCAAGTCGAGTTCTGAGGCGAGCCTGGTCCAGCGCCCGGCCGTCTTGAGCTCCCCGGCGCTGGCGAGCCGGGCGGTCAGGGCGCCAAGCTCCGGCGGGGCGGGCACCGCGGCAGTAGCGATCTTCGCGGCCGCCCTGTCCCTCGCGGCGATGGCGTCCTGGCGGGCATCGGCCGCGGCGGACACGGCCGCGGCCACGGCGGAGATCCGCGCGTCGGCGTCGGAGCGCAGCGCCGCGAGCCTGCCCACCGCCGCCACCGCCGCCGCGGTGCGCTCGCGCAGCCTGGCGATTCGCGTGGTGTCCACCTGGCCGCCCTGCCACAGCGCCAGCGGGTCACCGTTCAGCACGCCGCGCAACTGAGCGTGATCCTCCTCGGCCACGGTGAGGGCCTGGCCGAGCGCATCGCCGTCCAGCCCGCCGAGCTGCTGCCGCGCGGCGGCGAGCAGGTCACCGAGTTGCTGCAGGTCGTCCGCTATCTCGTTCCATACCGCCTCGGCCGCGGTGACCACCGCGGTGACGGCCGCGAAGGCACGCCGCATGTCCGTTACCGCCGCAGCCAGGGTGACCTGGGTGGTACCGGTCCCGGTCAGATCGCCACGGGCAAGCGCCGGCGAGGGGAGGTTGAGCTGGACGGACGTTCCGTAAAGCAGCGAACTGATCTCGGCAAGCTCCCGGTCGGCGGAACGCCGCAGGCGCGACATCAGCTCGGCGGCCCTGTCCACCACCGCCGAGTAGGCATCGAACGTCTGCCACAGGGTGGTCAGGTCCGCGGCGGCGGCGTCCCAGCGCTTGCGGGTCCCGCCGGTCAGCGCCGCCCCGGCGAGCAGCCGCTTGCCGAAGCTGTTGTCGAGTTCCAGCAGGTTGGCCTGGATGGTGTCGCGCTCGTTGACCGCGGCCGCGACCGCGGTGGCCGCCTGATCCCGGCTGAGCAGCATGGTCATCGGTACTCCGCGAGCCGGCGGGACAGGCCCCAGGCGCATCCGGCGGCCATCAGCACCGCGGCGAGAACGATCACCACGTCGAGGCCGGTGAAGGCGTTCCTGCCCGCCGTCGCGTTGCTGTGGAAGACCGCGTGGTCGGCGTTGATGGCCCGGGACAGGTCGCTCTCGACCCGGGCGAACCCCGCGGTCGAGGCGTTCGCGCCCGGGCCGATCACCAGCGCGGTCTCGGTGGTGTACTGCGCCTTGCTGTCGAGGTCGTAGGCGTGGCCGATCACCGTGTACCAGGCCTGCAGGTCGTGCCCTGCCGCCGCGGCCCAGTGGGCACCGGCGCCGCTCGATGAGCCGGCGGCGGCGGCCAGCAGCGTGCCCGGCCCTGGCCCCAGCCTGGCGCGGATGGCCTGGAAGTCCTTGACGAACGTGGCGTCCCCGCTGCGCGAGATGAGGTTTAGTACCTGGTAGCCGCGCGCCTGCTGGGTGTCGATGGCCGCCTGGGCAAGGGCCTCGGCCGGCACGGAGCCGTGCCCGACGGCGCGCTGCAGGTCGGTGCGCGCCACCGCGAAGGAGCCGATCAGCCACACCGCTGACACCACGAGCGCCACGGTGGCGGCCAGCATCCCGAGGTTGAACACCCGGTTCGTGCTGCGCGACAGCCACCGCTGCGCCCGGTAGAGCACGTACGCCAGGGCGATGGCGAGGACGAGCACGACCACGATCCACGGCAGCCCGGTCGCCTGCGCGCTCGCCGCGGTCAGCGCGGCGTTCTCCTGCGCGTAGCTGGCCCGCGCGGCGGGCAGCAGCGTGAGGTGCATCTCCTCCGAGGCCACCTGCATGAGAGAGCCCGCGGTCAGCCGGTAGCCGAGCAGGAACTGGGTCTGCGCCTGCGACACGTACCCGGTGTAGACGGGCAGGCCTGCCGCCACCGCCGCCAGGCTGTGGACCAGCCGGGGATTGGCCGACGTGGTGGTGGCGTTCTCCAGGCCGGTCAGTTCGGCGGCGGCGCGGCCGACGTCGGCGGCGTACCTCTCCCGGGCAGCCAACCGCACGTTCGGGCCGATCAGGAACGCGGTCGTCGCGGTGACGTCGGCGTCGGACAGCGCCTGGTACATCCGCTGCGCGGCCAGGCTGAGCGGCTCGCTGGTGGACACCACGTCCTGGGCCGCCGACGCGTGCTGGATCACCGTCCAGGTGCCGACGGCCCCGTAGGCCACGGCCGCCACGACAAGGCCGATGAGGAGCAGACGCAGGCTGGCCGGCACGGTCCTGCGCCGGCGGCGGGTGCCCGCCGGCGCGTGCTGCGGGGATCCTGGCGCCGGGGAGGGGGCGGGCGGGGGCGCGGAGGTGGTGGTCACGGCTAGCCGATCTTCGCGATCTGCGCGTCGGACAGCGACACGATGGACGCCGGCAACGGCTGGAACCGGAACTGGTCCAGGTATTGCGGCGCGTTTCCCGCGGTGATGACCCAGTGCAGGAACGCCTTGATGTCGCGTGCCTTGGCCGCGCTGCGCTGCTTGGTGCTCACGATGGCGTATTCGTAGTTGACGATCGGATAGCCGGTCACCGCCGGCCCGTCGACCATGGAGATCGTCTCGTTCACCGGGGTGGTGGACACGAAACTGGTCACCGCGGTGCCGATGGCCCTGGGGGTCGGCGCCTCGTAGGCGCCGAGAGCGTTCCGCAGCGACGCATAGCCGAGACCGCCGGCCGTGGCCGAGGCCAGGTAGGCGATGCCGATGTAGGCGACGCAGCCGGGGATGGCCTCGCAGCCGGCCACCATGCCGGTGTTGCGGGTCTCGGCGCGCGCCCCGGGGACCGGCGGCCAGTTCACCGTCGTGCCGTAACCCGTGACCCGGTCCCAGGCCGCGTCCTGGGTGGACAGGTAGCTGGTGAACAGGAAGGTGTCGCCGGAACTGTCCGCGCGGTGCAGCGGCACCACCGGCGTGCGCGGCAGCCTCACGCCCGGGTTTATCGCGGCGATACGTGGGTCGTTCCAGGAGGTGATGGCCCCCTGGTACATCAGCGCGAGGATCTTGCCGTTCAGCTTCAGGTGGGTGGCCGGCCGCAGGCCGGGGAGGTTGTAGTTGACCTGCTGTGCGGAGACCGCCAGCGGGATGTTGACCATCGCCGGGTTGGTGATCAGGTCGCCGCTGGACAGGTAGGCATCGGAGGCGCCGATGTCGACCTGACCCGCGGAGGCCTCGGCGATCCCCTTGCCCGAACCCGTGGAGGCCGTGGCGATCGTCACGTTGGAGTGCTGCTGCCGATAGGCCGCCGCCCAGTTGCGCAGCACCGGGAACAGCAGCGTGCTGCCGGTTTCGGACAGGGACTGCGGCCCGTTCGCGGGGCCGGCTGGGATGCTGGCGGTGGGACCGGCCTGTGCGGCGGCCGCTTCACCGGGCGTGGTGCCCCCGCTGCATCCGGCGGCCAGGGCGAGCGGGAGGGCGGCGGCCACCGCGGCCAGCACGCGGGATCTCAGCGCCACCAGCCGATGCTCCTATCCGGGCTGCCCGGGCATCCGGGCTTGCCATCTGGTGCTTTCCGGGCACGCGGCTCCGCCGTACCGCGCAGTGCCCACGCCACCGCACCCTCCCCCGGCACGGCTCGGCGGACGGGCCCCTGAGGGCTCACCGAGCCAATTCATGCATAGACAGTGATAGTGAACGTTAGTTAACACCAACAGTAGTTTCGCGTGATCGCCGTATGGATAGTGGGGAAATGTCGTGCACGGCCGCGCGAGCGGGCGGGACTCCGGCCGGCCGGGGGCGGACAGGTGAGGTTCAGCCGCCTGCCGTAGTGATTTTGCCGAAACGTTTCCCGCCGGTGCTTGGCTTGCGCCAGTGCTTGGCTTGATCGGGGCCCGCCGCGCCGGATCCCGCCGCGGACCGGAGGTGACCTCATGCTCGGGACAAGGTTTTCCAGGCCGCTGACGCTGCTGGCCGCGAGTGCTCTCGCGGTGGGAGTCACCGCGACCACGGCTACCGCGCGCTGTACGGGAACGAGTTCGTCCAGCCGGTGATCAGCCCCGGCGGCCCGGTCCGCAACCTGGACGGCCAGGTCATCAAGGACTCAAGCGGCGACATCGGGTTCCCCGGCTATGACGGGATGACCGGCGTCAACTCGCTCGCCTACACGCTGGACATGCAGACGCACGGCATACCCGTCACCTTCACCTACCTGTCTGACCTGCACGACAACTTCGACGGGTGCGCGTTCGGCCCCGGCCAGGCCGGTTCCACCCGGCAGCTACGCGAGGAGAACGCCGCGTTCGGCACGTTCTTCGCCCGGCTCGCCGCGCACGGCATCACCAAGGCCAACACGCTGTTCGTGTTCACCTCGGACGAAGGCGACCACTTCGTCGGCAGCGCGCCGACCCCGGCGGGCTGCAACGGCGTGACCGTTCCCTGCCACTACAGCAAGGTCGGCGAGGTGGACGGCAACCTGACCGGGCTCCTGGCCGCCCAGGGCATCACCACGCCGTTCGACGTCGGGGCCGACTCCGCGCCCGCCATCTACTCACACGGCCAGCCGGGCCGGACGGACCCGGCGGTGCGCGCGCTGGAGCGGGCGGCCGCCGGGCTGACCGGTGACGACCTGGCCTCCGGCCAGACCCAGCGGCTCACCAGCTACCTGGCCGACCCGGTCGAGCTGAACATCCTGCACATGGTGACGGGTGATCCCAACCGCACCCCGACGCTGGTGATGTTCGGCAACGACAACTTCTGGCTGTCCAGCGGTCCGGCCGGTTGCGGCACGTCGTGCTTCAGCGAGCCCAAGGGCGGGGATGCGTGGAACCACGGCACCACGTCGCCGCAGATCAACACGACCTGGCTGGCCATGGCCGGCCCGGGAGTCGCGCACCTCGGCGTCGACAACTCGGTCTGGTCCGACCACAGCGACACCCAGCCGACCATGATGGCGCTGCTCGGCGCGGCGTTCGGCGGCCGCACGCTGAACGTGGCGGCGGCGCGGACGCTGATCCGGGCCGGGGACCGGCTGCTCGGCGAGGCCGCGGTGCTCGGCGCCTGACCGCCCGGTGGTCAGCCGACGCCCGCTGGCTGGGCGGTCATGACAAGCACTTCCCGCGTCGGTGGCACGTACTTGCGGATACCACGTTCTTGCCAGTTCCAGACGGGTGCGAGCGACGGCTCGGCATTCAGTACCCGCACGATCGTTCTTAGCTGGGCTTGATCCAGGCCTGATACCGCAACCTCCGTCAGGTATTTCTGCCACGGTGATCCGGGAACCAGTTCTTTCCCGGGGTCGAGGCACTCCGCCGGGAACGCCTTGAGCAGGTCGGTCGCCTTTCTGATGCCGAGCTGCCTCAGCGCGGTGCGTGTCTTGCTGCCGGCCCGCATCGATTCGGTCACCGAGCCTGCCGCGATCGAGGGCAGGGCGGCCGACCGGGGCTGGCCGTCGCCGTTCTGCGGGGTGGCGCCGGCCTTCGCGTGCCTGCGTTCACGCCATGTGCCTTCGAGGCGGTCCAGATGGAGGTACAGGTGAGCCTGGTCCACCCAGTCCACGAGCCGGCCCACCGGCACCCGGGTGTGCAAGATCACGTCGACGAAGTTCGCCGTGGCCAGGCTCTGCATGTCCTCGATGCCCTCCTCGAGGAGGCGGGCTTCGTACCACACGCTCAGGCCATCGATCTGGTTGAGCGGGTACGGCGGGTTGAGCGACGGCACGACGACGCGCAGCGCGGTGGCGGCGAACCGCTGGATCGCCTGCATGCCCGCCAGGGGGAAGAAGCCGATCACGAAGGCGATGGCCGCCGCACCCCGGGGATT
>Ga0207665_10000275_pt1 | contig 35662 bp, 29 predicted proteins | sample LARL112metaG_FD_184351 | JGI IMG/M metagenome (GOLD analysis project Ga0207665, IMG submission 184351) | Corn, switchgrass and miscanthus rhizosphere microbial communities from Kellogg Biological Station, Michigan, USA - LAR L11-2 metaG... | ecosystem: Host-associated > Plants > Roots >... | reverse complement strand
CCATCGACATGGAGAAGGAAGAAATCGTCTACAAGCAGTACATCAACATCGGCGTTGCCGCCGACACCGATCGCGGTTTGCTGGTCCCGGTGATCCGCGACGTCGACAAGAAGAACATCGTCGAGTTGGCTGCCGAGCTTTCGCAGCTCTCGAAGAAAGCGCGTGACAAAAAACTCAAGCCTGAAGAAATGGAAGGCGGCACGTTCACCATCACAAATCTGGGTGGAATTGGTGGCACCGCGTTTACACCGATCGTCAATCATCCGGAAGTAGCCATTCTTGGCCTCTCGCGCGGCCGGATGGAACCGGAGTGGATCAACGGCAAATTCGAACCGAGGCTGATTCTACCGTTATCGCTTTCTTACGATCATCGGCTGATCGATGGCGCCGATGCGGCCCGCTTCCTGCGCTGGATCGCAGAAGCGTTCGAACAACCATTCCTGCTGTCGGTTCAGGGCTAATTCTTAAGGACCACGAAATTCATGGCAGAAAATTCCAGCTTGCATCTCGCAGTTGTGGGCGGCGGACCGGGAGGTTACGCCGCCGCTTTTCTCGCGGCCGACCTCGGTCTCAAAGTGACCCTCATCGATCCCGAAGTCAATCCTGGCGGCGTCTGCCTGTATCGCGGATGTATCCCTTCCAAGGCGTTACTGCACGTCGCCAAGCTCATTGAAGAGTCTCATCAGGCGAAGAATTGGGGAATCGAGTTCACCGATCCCAAGATCGACCTCGCGAAGCTGCGCGGCTGGAAGGAGAGCGTGGTCCAACGCCTGACCGGGGGTCTCGGACAGCTCTCAAAGCAGCGCAAGGTCCAATATGTTCAGGGTCGCGCGGGGTTCGAGAATTCGACGACCCTGCGTGTGACGAAGCCAGACGGTTCCAGCGAATCAATGCGCTTCGATCGGATCCTGCTGGCCACCGGCTCGCGGCCTGCTGTGATCCCCGCTCTCAAGATCGACAGCCCGCGCATGCTGGATTCAACCGGCGCACTCGATCTGAAAGACATCCCAAAGACTCTGCTGGTAGTGGGCGGAGGTTACATCGGACTCGAACTCGGCTCCGTCTACGCGGCGCTGGGGACGCGCGTGGCTGTGGTCGAAATGTTGTCGGGCCTTCTGCCGGGAGCGGACCGCGATCTCGTCCTGCCGCTGCACAAGCGCCTGGAGAAGATGTTCGATGGCATCCTGCTGAATACGACCGTGAAATCGCTGAAGGAAGAAGGCGGAGGCATTCGCGCCACCTTCGACGGTGCTGACGTGAAAGAACGCGAGAGGGTATTCGACAAGGTTTTGGTCTCAGTCGGGCGCAAACCGAACTCAGAAATTCCCGGCCTCGACGAGACGCAGGTTAAAGTTGGGCCCAAGGGATTCATTCAGGTGAACAAGCAATTGCAGACCGACGACCCTTCCATCTATGCGATTGGAGATGTGGTCGGCGAGCCCATGCTTGCCCACAAGGCCTCGCACGAAGGCCGCACCGCGGTGGAAGCCATCGCCGGACACAAGGTCGCTTTCGAACCGCATGCGATTCCTGCGGTCGTCTTCACCGATCCTGAAATTGCCTGGGCGGGACTGACCGAAACGCAAGCCAAAGAAGCAGGGCGCGAAATTGCCGTAGCCAAGTTTCCCTGGGGCGCTTCCGGTCGCGCTATTACGCTTGATCGCCCTGAGGGCATGACGAAACTGATCCTCGATCCCAAGTCCGAGCGAATTCTGGGCGTAGGAATTGTCGGACCCGGAGCAGGCGAACTGATTGCCGAAGGCGTTCTGGCCATTGAGATGGCGGCGCTGGCGGGAGATCTGGAACTCACGATTCATCCCCACCCGACGCTTTCTGAAACGATCATGGAAGCCGCCGAGGTTTTCTTCGGCACCAGTACGGATGTCTATCGTCCGAAAAAGTATTAGCTCCGAACCCGGGACACCAAAATCGTAGCGCCCGGCATCTTGCCGGCAGTCCCGAGGGCGTCTCGCCCTCGGCCTAATCGTATCGAGCTACCAAGGGAAGTCAGATGAATCGCGGTCTTAGAACAATCTCGCTTCTCCCTCTAATCCTCTTCTTCACAATCTCGGCTTGGTCGCAGGGCTCTATCACCCAGATCCTGCAACCAAACGGCAAAGACAAACCTCCTTCCGCTCCTGACCCTCTCGGTCGCGAAACTCCGAACGGCACTCTCTTCGGATTCCTGCAAGCCGTGCAGGCGGAAAACTACACGACCGCCGCGCAGTATCTGCAAATGAGTCCCGCGCGCCGCTCCGTCCTGGGCGAGCAGGTAGCCACAGAGCTCAAGGCCGTTCTCGATGCCGCTTTCGTCGGGAGTTTGCGAACCATCAGCACGAACCCTGAAGGAACGCCGCAACCCGGCATTCCGCCCGATCACGAGCGGGTAGGAACGCTTTCTGTCTACGACAGCGAAGTCGACGTGATCCTCGTTCGTGTAACTGACCCGAACGCCGGCAGGATCTGGCTGTTCTCCGCCGACACGTTGTCACGCATACCCGAACTCTACGAGCAAGTCGAAGCCCACCAGGTGGAGACCCACGTCCCGAGAGTGCTCGTCCAATCGCATTTCCTCGGGATGTCGGTCTGGCTTTGGCTAGCTCTACTGATCGCCATCCCAGTCGCCGCCCTTCTAGCGTGGATTCTTATCGAACTCGTTGTCTTCCCGTTGATGTGGTGGCGCGGCATCCGCAAGCAGCCGCAACTCGCCGATTGGCGCAAAGTATCTGGCCCCGTATGGCTCGTGCTGGGCGTGATGATTCACCGCATCCTGGTCAGCTTTCTAGGGATGCCGTTGCTGCACCGTCATTACTACTTCATGACGGCGCGCGTGGTGTTCATTATCGGTCTCGGGTGGCTGGCCTTGCGCGCTCTTTCCCGCGGTATGCAGCGGCTGCGCGATCGGGCTATTGCGCGTGGTCACACCGGCACTGGGTCGCTCGTGCTCCTCGGCCAGCGGGTCGCGAAGGCTCTGGTCGTGATCGCGGCCGCCCTCGCCGTGCTGGGAGTGTTAGGCTTCAACCTGACCACCGCGCTGGCTGGTCTCGGTATCGGCGGCCTCGCCATCGGTTTTGGCGCGCAGAAGACCATCGAAAATTTGTTCGGCGGAATCTCCCTGCTGGGGGATGAAGTGATCCGAGTGGGCGACACTTGCAACTTCAACGGGCGCGTGGGCACGATCGAAGACATCAGCCTGCGCTCCACCCGCATTCGCACGGTCGAACGCACGGAACTCTCCATTCCCAATGGCGCCCTGGCGACAATGAACATCGAGAATCTCTCGCGCCGCGACAAGTTCCTCTTCAACCCCAATCTTGGATTGCGGCCCGAGACCACGCCTGACCAGTTGCGTTACGTGCTCAGTGCAGCGCGCCGGATGCTTTATCAGCATCCTAAGGTAGAGACCGTCAGCGCACGCATTCGTCTCGCTGGGCTTGAACAAGGCTGGCCCGTGCTTGAGGTGTTCACCTACGTGCTTACGCGCGATGGAAACGAGTTTCCCGCAATTCGCGAAGACATTCTGTTGCGCTTAATGAACATCGTCGAAGATGCAGGCACTGGGTTCACCTTCCCGTCACAGAACATTTACCTCGGCCGTAATCCGAGTATTGATAAGACGAAGGCGGAACAGGTAGAGGCACAGGTCCAGGAGTGGCGAGATCAGAGACTATTGCCATTCCCGGACTTTACACCGGCGGAAATTGCCGAAATCCGAGATTCACTCCCGTATCCGGCGCCAGAATCAGCGGTCAATCGCGATAACCGATAGGAGCCTCATGGGAACTCGCCGATGTGACAACCTCCTCTCAGGTGGAGCCTGCGGACGCCGTTTGCCCAACAAATCAACGCTTCGCTATTTTTCCGAAGCCGGCATTTTCGCGGTGCTGTTCCTTGCCTGCCCGCCCTTGCTTCAGGAGTCCGTGATGGCCCAGTCCTCCGTAGCCGCCCCCAAGACCGCCCAACCCCTTACCTCGGCGCAACTCAATGACTCGATGAAGAGACTGCAGACCGAGCTACTGGCGAAATACGGAGAAGCCCAAAAGCCCCGCCTCAGCACCGGACTCCACCAGGTCATGGAATTCTGGCGCCCCGAAGACGGAGATGTGGGTGCATTCGAATCCTTTGTGCGCACCAACTATGCCGGCGACCAGGAGTCGCTCGACACGATGTTTTCGCGCTTCCAGCGCCTGCTCGAACAACTCGACGGCCACATGCATGAAATTTCCCGAGAGTTCGCAACGCAGCAGGACCTCGATTTTGGTCCCATTCGTTCTTACGACGAGATCTTCGGCGGATACGATCCTTCGGCTCACGTCATCGACGACTTCTTTAAGAACAAGCTCGCCTTCATCGTCCTTCTGAACTTCCCTCTCACCACACTTGAAGAGCGTATCAACGAGGGTCCCAAGTGGACGCGCCGCCAGTGGGCTGAAACACGGCTCGCCGAGCGCTTTTCGAAGCGCATCCCCGCCGACGTCAACCTCGCTATCGCGCAAGCCGGCGGCGACGCGGGCAACTATATCGCGCGGTACAACGTCTGGATGTATCACCTGGTGGACGACAAGGGCCAGCGCCTCTTCCCACCCGAGATGCGGTTACTCAGTCACTGGAATCTGCGCGACGAAATCAAGGCCGACTACGGGGACGCGCAGAATGGCCTGACGAAGCAGCGCATGATTCAGCAAGTAATGGAGCGCATCGTCTCGCAATCCATTCCCCAAGTGGTCATCGACAATCCGCAGATCGACTGGAATCCGTTTACCAACGAAGTGAAGCCTGCTGCCGCGCAGGACTCTAATAGCCCTGCTAAGCCCGATGCCAAAATCACGAACGCACCTGAACCAGATTTGCGTTACGCGACACTGCTCAAAACGTATCGCGCCTCACGCATGGCCGATCCTTATTCGCCCCCCGCGCCAACCCTGATCGATCGCCGCTTCAACGAAGATCGCGAAATTCCCGAAGAACGATTAAAGTCGATGCTCGAGCAGGTGCTCACCTCGCCGCTTGTTCCACAGGTTGCGAAACTGATCGAATCTCGGCTGGGACGTCCGCTTGAGCCTTTTGATGTCTGGTACGCAGGCTTCCGTCCGGGGAGCAAGTACAGCGAAGCCGAACTCGACGCGGCGGTCGCGAAGGAGTACCCCACGCCCGAGGCCTACCAGAAAGATATTCCGAATCTGCTTGTGAAGCTGGGCTTCGCACCGGAACGTGCCCGCTACGTTGCCGACCACATCATCGTCGACCCGGCACGCGGCTCCGGCCACGCCATGGGAGCCGAGATGCGCTCGGAAAAATCCCACCTACGCACCCGAGTCGCAAAGACCGGTATGAATTACAAGGGCTTCAACATCGCTGTCCACGAGATGGGGCACAACGTCGAACAGACGTTCTCGCTCAACGACGTCGACTACACACTGCTGCAGGGCGTCCCTAACACCGCGTTTACGGAAGCGCTGGCCTTCGTGTTTCAGGCTCAGGATCTTTCGTTGCTCGGGCTGGCCGCTCCGGACCCGAAAAACGATGCGCTGAAGACGCTCAATGATTTCTGGGGAACCTACGAAATCGCGGGAGTCGCACTCGTCGACATGGCCGTGTGGCACTGGATGTACGACCATCCTGAAGCCACTCCCACACAGCTACGCGACGCCACTGTCCAGATCGCAAAAGATACCTGGAACCGTTACTACGCGCCGGTCTTCGGCAGGAAAGATGTGGTGCTGCTCGCCATCTACTCGCACATGATCGACTCGTTCCTTTATTTACCTGACTATCCGATGGGCCACCTCATCGCGTTTCAAATTGAGGAACAAATCAAGAAATCCGGCAGCATCGGCCCCGAGTTCGAGCGCATGGCGAAGATGGGTCGCGTAACTCCCGACCTCTGGATGGAAAACGCCACCGGCAAACCCGTTTCCGCTGATGCGCTCTTGTGCGCGACCGCCGAGGCGCTTAAGCAACCAGGAATTCAATAGTCGAGAAGGTGGACGGTTTCGGCGGCCGTGGCTTGCTTTTCAGATGCCTAACTCTCCCCTCCGGCAGCGACTGCTACACTCTTGCGATCCGCGATTGGGTTATGCCCCCGCGTCCACCACATCAACCCGAGATGGGTGGGATAGTAAACGACCGCCGGCACGAGCACGAGATACGCCATCAGGTAAATCCATCCAGGCACAGCGCGCTGCTGCATGAAAAAAATGCCTCGCGCCCAATTCACGTTGTGTTCCGGTCGCCAGAAATAGTTGATCGGCACCAAAACCCAACAGGCTGAGGTCGCCACTTTCCACGCACGCGCGTCATACCCGAGCCGCCACACCGCCCATACCAAAATCAGCGGCGTGACCATATGAAACAGACTCAAAACCCTTACCAGTAGCGGCAAGTGCGGATCGAACATGAACTCCGTGCCGCCAATCCAATGGTGATCACTCAACCATGCACTCGCGAGATCAATGGTGAACAAACTCTGGAAAACGAGCAGGCTGACCGCCTGCCAGGAAAACAGCAGCGCGCTTTCTGACCACAGCGCGAGCGTAATGATCAGATTCCCAAGGTCGCAAAAGAACAGAAAATTCTGCGCGCCGTACTGCTTCCAGTAAATCGGCGCCCAGCAGATCACCCAGACCGTCCACGCGATCTTGAGCCAGAGCGGAATCCGCATGCCAGGCATTGTAGTCCGAGCTGCGAGCCACGAGTCTCCGAGCAAGTAAAAGCCCACCAACCTGAAGACCAGCTAGCCTGTTCGGAAGCTTGCCGATTTTTCCAGCGGGAGCGGTTGTCTGCTCACACACTCGCAGCTCGAGGCTCATAGCCACTTACTCTCGTAACTTGCCGCCCCGCAAACTGCTCCGTAGCATCGACTTACTATGGCTACACGTGCGTTCCTATTGTGCGGTGACGAGAAAGCCGTCCAGGCCGTCACCCAGATCCTTGATGAATTAGAAGTCAGCTTTGAACACTCCAGCGAGCCGGCGTTCTCCTTGAAACGCCTGGCCACACAGCGTTTTGATTTGCTGATCGTGGACTGCGACAACGCCCAGAATGCGACGCAAGTGTTTAACAGCGCGCGCGCCTCGAACCTGAACAAGACTTCAATTGCGATCGCAATTGTCGAGGGGAAAGCTGGCGTTCCGAACGCGTTTCGCCTCGGAGCCAGCCTGGTCCTTACCAAGCCCGTGTCGCTCGAACAGGCCCGCAACACGTTGCGTACCGGAATCGGCATGACCCGCAAAGATGCGCCGGAAGTAAAGCCAGTTGTTCCCGCAGCCGCGGTCCCTGCACCTCCTGTTCAAACGACCACCGCACCGACGATCGCAGTTCCAGTGGCTACGCAGCCGCCCGCACCTCCAGTGGTTGTCCCCCGTCCACCGGCAACACCAACGGTGCTGACGCCTGTGGCGCCCCCGGCGCCGCTTGCACCCAAGCCCGTTGCCGAAGCGCCGAAATTGACAGTTGCGCCGCCGCCTGCTGAGAAGCCCGCCCCGACGCGCCCAGCAATGGTACCGGTCGTCCCGGCCCAGGAACACAAGCCTGCTCTTACGAATTTCACGGAGTCCTCGGCAGCCACGCTGTCGCCGGCTCCCGCCGCTGCCAAGAGCGCTGCAGCCTCGACGACTGCGAATTCCGAGCCAAAGAATTTTGATTCCGTTTTCAAAATGCCCGTTGTGGATGAAAAGAAGTCGAAGGGCACCGGCTCTGATTTAACGGCAGAGTCCAAAGCCAAAACCGACTCCAAGACGGAAACTGAGAAGGTTGGCCCCTCATTGAGCATCGTCGATCCTCTGGCTGAGGAAGATGTCCTCGATCCTGTGAGAGATCAGGGCGTGCCGTCATTTGGCGCGATTGGCAAGGACTCGTTTGCTGGCCTGGGTTCGGACGCACCGCGCAAAGGCAAGGGTTGGTTAATTGCAGCGGTCGTTCTGCTGTTCGTGGGCGCGGGGGTCTATGGGGCGTGGGTCACGCAACCGGAATTCAAGAAATTCGTCGCCTGGGAATATCTCAACACGATGAGCAAGATCTCGGCCCCTCATGGAGAATCACAGACGGTTGCGCAACAGCCCGCGTCGCCTGCAACGCCTCCGCCAGCCTCGGCAATAGCTGATCCCGCGGCCGCAGTCAGCACGCCGCTTGATCCTGCTGTGACACCTTCTGCTACCGCAACAACTTCACCGGGCGCGGGACCAAACGCTGAGCCCGGCGCCGAATCCAATACAACCGCGCCTTCTTCGGAAAGCGGACCTGCGAAAGGCGCTAGCGTGCAACCCGCCAAGCAGGGCACGACCACAAATCACTCGCCAGCGACTGCGACCCTGGTGCCCACCAGCCTCCCGGCGACACCGGTGGCCAAAGCACCGAGCAGCGAACTGCTCGAAGTTCCTGAAGATTTTGCCGACGATCAAATCGTGCACCGCGTCCACCCGACGTATCCCAAGCAGGCGCGCGCGAGAAAACTGCACGGAACCGTAGTTCTCGAAGCGATCGTGAACAAGAAGGGTTCGGTGGATTCCCTGCAACTGGTTTCCGGCGACTCGCTGCTCGCACAAGCGGCAGCCGATGCCGTGAAGCAATGGAAGTACAAGCCGTACCTGCACAATGGTGAAGCAACCGAGTTTCAGACGAAAATCACCATCGACTTTAAGCTGCCCTAAACAGGGCAGATGCAAGCCTCCCCTCACGCCCGTTCCTCTCCCCGGGCAACGCGCGCAAGTCCCATTACTGCCGTAACTTGCCGCACTTGGCACCTGTACCTAGGATGACGCTATGGGTTACCAGGCATTACTGTTCTGTCCTGACGAAAAGACCGCGCGCACAGTCACGCAGGTCCTGAGCGAACTCGACTTTACGATTGAGCCCTGTAGCGAGCCGTTTGCCGCGGTCAAGAAGCTCACCACGCAGCATTTCGACGCGGTCGTCGTGGACTGTGACAATGAACAAAATGCCACCTTGCTGTTTAAGAGTGCGCGCAACTCAACCTCGAACCAGTCGTCGCTGGCCGTCGCGGTGGTCGAAGGGCAAGCTGGAGTTGCAAAAGCATTCCGCATCGGCGCCAACCTGGTGCTTACCAAACCTATCAACGTCGAACAGGCAAAAGGCACACTGCGGGTGGCGCGCGGCCTTCTGCGTAAAGGAACCGAGCCCCCGAAAGCAGCCACACCGGCAACTTCTACGGCTCAACCATCTGCGACCAAGCCGGCCGCTCCACCTTCAAGACCGGCCGCTCCCTCAGCTACAGTAGCGCCAGCCGCGACTCGTAAGCCCACTGCTCCAACGATGCCAGGGAGCAAACCGACGCCTTCGATTCCGGCCATCGCCGCCTCGACGCCGGTGCTCGATCTGGACGATCAGGATTCGGATTCGATTCTTGATGCCGATCTTGATGAGCCCGTGATGGCGGAGCCCGCGTTCGAAACGAAAGCTCCCGCAGCATCTGCACCGTCGGCCGCAGGTGGCACGAGCAAATTTCCCTGGCAACCGAGTCCGAAGATGGCTGAGCCGATGGCATCGGCACTGCGCCGGGCCGCCGAAGCCGCCGGCCAAGTGGAAGCGCCCGAAGAAGAACCGGCACTTCCGCCCGCTCCACCTGCACCGGAAAAGCGTCCCATGTCGGGCGCGATGTTCCAGGCACAAGGGCATGCCGCCGCTCCGGCGCGCGCTCCCGAAAAGCCTGCTGCGGTCGCACCGCCTCCTGTCATCGAGGAACCGGTTGCACCCAAGAGAGCTGCCGCAAAGGAAATCTCCGAACCGCCGGCTGAAAAATTCGCTGCCTTCGACACCACGCGCGACGACGTTCCACCACCAACCTTTTTCCCGGGCGCCTATGATGCGGAAGAAGAAGAAGGTGGTGGCAAAACCAAAGCACTCATTATCATTGCTGCAGTCGTTCTGTTGGCCTGTTCGGCGGGATATCTCAGCTGGAAGAACATGAATGGTTCGAAGGCGTCGGCCTCGACGGTGACTGCGCCGGCTGCATCGACCCCTATGACAAGCGCGCCGGCTCCCGAAGCCGCCGCTCCGCATGCGTCAACGCCCGCCCCGCAGCCAGAAGCCACGGACATCAACCTTAGTCCCGCGCCTCCAGCGACGCATGCCTCGACGCCTCCACCGACGACATCGACCAAACCCGGAACCAAGCCCTCGGCAGGCGTGACCGAGTCCTCGGAGCCCGAGCCGGAAGTTACCCAACGGCTCATCGTGAAAAACGACACGCGTCACGTCGCTCCTCAGCCTTCTCCGCAAGACGCGGAACCGATACAGGCGCCGAGCGCCATCGGCTTGGAGACGACGGCCGATACCAAAGCGCTGGCGAGCATCAGCGGCGCCGGCGTGAAGACCGACAAGCCCGCGGCCCAACTGCTCCGGGTATCACAGGGTGTCATGGAGGGCTTGGTGCTGAAGCGTGTTCAGCCTAGGTATCCGTCGCAAGCGTTGCAGATGCGCATCCAGGGTTCGGTTCAATTGCAAGCCACCATCAGCAAGACCGGCGATATTCAAAATCTCAAGGTCGTCAGCGGCGACGGGGTTCTTAGCCGAGCAGCCCTGGAAGCTGTCCGCCAATGGAAATACAAGCCGTACTACCTCAACGGCGACCCGGTGCAGATCGAAACCCAGATCCTGGTGAACTTCAAGCTGCCCAACTGACCACCACATAAAGCTCTGGCAGGGGACTGCGCGAGGCGAAGTTGCTCGTGCAGTTTTGTTTTTTGCGGTTTGACCTCGACGCACGACAGGCCGATTTACTTGTGAGCTTTGTTCATCCTGTACGTTCCGGCCTCGCCATGGGGCAAATGCCCTAATGACAATCCCGAAGCAAGTTGAACCGTCGACCCGATTCGCCTCGCCTCATCCATTGCGGACAATAGTTCTGACTCAACAATTCTTAAAGGAGCCCTGCTAATGTCTGACCTAAAAGGAATTCGCGTTGCCATTCTCGCCGCTGACGGAGTCGAAGAATCCGAACTCACGGAACCCAGAAAGTTTCTGGACCAATTAGGAGCAGAAACTACCCTGATCTCGCCCAAGAACGGTGAGATTCAGGCCATGCAGCATCACGAAAAGGGGGAGATGATACGCGTAGATCGGCCGTTGGCAGGTGCCAACGCAGGCGACTACGACGCCGTCCTTCTACCGGGGGGTGCGATGAATGCCGACACGTTGCGCATGAGCGAAGAAGCACGTCGATTCGTCCGTGAGGCCGATCGCGCCGAAAAGCCAATCGCCGTGATCTGTCACGCACCGTGGCTGCTCGCGTCTGCCGGCCTTGTTAAAGGACGCACGATGACGAGCTACCGCACGATTCAAGACGACTTGCGAAACGCGGGCGCGGACTGGAAGGACGAAGAGGTCGTGCGCGACAAGAATTGGGTAACCAGCCGACAGCCGTCCGATATTCCTGCCTTCAATCGAGCCTTTGCGGAATTGCTCACCGGCGTCCTTCAGAAGAAGGCGGCTTAGAGACTCGCCACCAGAAACGAAAAGGGCGGCCAAAAGGCCGCCCAAATTCTTTGTTCTTGGAACGCTAGGCGCGAGCCGGGCTTTCCCCGCCCTTGGCCAGCCCCGGACGCCCCGGTTCCGGCTTCAAAACCTGTTGCACTCCATCGTCCTTCGAAGGCAGCTTCACCGGCGGTAGTTCCTTGCCCTCCACGATCATCTTGATCTCGTTCGCGTCCAGTACTTCGCGTTCGAGGAGAGCCACCGCAATCCTGGTTAGCACCTCGCGGCTGTCGGAGAGCAGGATCTTCGCCTTGGCGTAACCTTCATCCACCAGCCGGCGCACTTCCATGTCGATCTTGATGGCGGTGTCTTCGCTGTAATCTCGATGTTGTGCGATTTCACGACCCAGGAAGATTTGCTCTTCTTTCTTGCCGAACGTCAGCGGACCCAGCGTGCTCATACCCCACTCGCAAACCATCTTGCGGGCGAGCTCAGTAGCGCGCTCGATGTCGTTTCCGGCGCCCGTGCTCATCTGATTGAGGAACAGCTCCTCAGCCAGACGACCACCCATCAGGATCGCGATCTCGGTCTCCAGATATTCCTTGGTGTAGTTGTGCTTGTCATCGATGGGCAACTGCATCGTGACGCCCAGCGCCATGCCACGCGGAATGATCGTGACCTTGTGCACTGGATCGGCATGCGGCAGTTTCACTGCCAGCAGTGCGTGTCCAGCTTCGTGGAAGGCCGTGACCTTCTTCTCCTCGTCGGAGAGGATCATCGACTTGCGCTCCACGCCCATCAGTACCTTATCTTTAGCCACTTCGAAATCGTATTGCAACACCGCTTTGCGATTCTGGCGGGCAGCACTCAACGCGGCTTCGTTCACCATGTTGGCTAGATCAGCGCCGGAGAATCCTGGTGTCCCGCGAGCCAGCACATTGAGTTCTACATCCTCGGCAAGAGGAATCTTGCGGGTGTGCACGCGCAGAATCTCCTCTCGTCCACGTACGTCGGGGCGGTTTACTACCACGCGGCGATCGAAGCGTCCCGGCCGCAGCAGCGCCGGATCCAGCACGTCGGGCCGGTTGGTCGCAGCCATCAAGATCACGCCTTCGTTCGATTCGAAGCCGTCCATTTCGACCAGCAACTGGTTGAGAGTTTGCTCGCGCTCGTCGTGCCCGCCGCCCAGGCCTGCGCCACGGTGACGGCCGACCGCGTCGATTTCGTCGATGAAGATGATGCACGGAGCATTTTTCTTGCCCTGCTCAAACAGATCGCGCACGCGGCTCGCGCCTACACCCACGAACATCTCCACGAAATCCGACCCGGAAATTGAGAAGAACGGTACATTCGCTTCCCCGGCGACCGCCCGGGCCAACAACGTTTTGCCTGTTCCCGGAGGCCCGACCAGCAGCACGCCCTTAGGAATGCGACCGCCTAACTTCTGGAACTTCTGCGCCTCGCGCAGGAATTCGATGATCTCGCGCAGTTCTTCCTTGGCTTCATCCACGCCCGCCACGTCCTTGAACGTGACTTTCTTCTGCTGCATGGAGAGCAATCGGGCCCGGCTCTTGCCGAACGAGAGCGCCTTATTTCCGCCCGTCTGCATCTGGCGGATCATGAAGAACCACAGAGCCGCCAGCAGAATCAGCGGAGCCCAGGTGCCGAGGAGCTGCAGCGGCCAGCTTCCGTTGGTGACATCGCGAATGTTGATGTTTACGCCCTTATCCCGCAGAGCTTTGATCATGTCGGGATAGTTCAACGGCGCGGTGGTGTTGAATGCCTTCCCATCCTTGAACTTGCCACGCAATTCCTGCGCGCCGATCGTAACTTCACTGACGTTCCCCTGATCGACGTCGGTCAGGAACTCAGAGAAATTGATGGGCTGTTCCTTCTGAGCCGCGCTGCCGGACCGTACCACTTGCCACAGGAGAATTGCCGATACCACGATGACCAGCCAGAAGATAACCGTCTTTACTGTCGAATTCACTCAGGACTCCTCGATGAAAACAGCCATGACCACGCGAACCACAACCGGATACTGGCTGCTCTAAACAGATTAGATGCCATTCGCCGGTTCTTTGATTGGGCAATTACCCGAGACCGCCATTTTACCCGTTCCGCAAGCAAAAAAGCGGTGCATGTTCTTATGACTTAAGTCACAGGGCCAGTTTGGCTTGCAGCCGCCAGGTATGGAAGATTCCGGTTGGTCTGTTCCGGACTCCCCAAACCATACCCGACCAGAAAGGCCTCATCGACCAAAAACCCGAAGTAGTCCGGCTGTAGCTGTACCCGCCGTGCCGACTGGCGGTCGAGCAGCGTCGCCAACTTCACCGAAACCGCTGCTCTCGCCCGCAAGTCACTCATAAGAAACTCGGTTGTAACCCCCGAATGCACCAGTCCCTCAACCAGCAGGACGTCTTTCCCGCGAATATCGAGTTCGTGGCTGAAGAGGATTTCCAGCATTTCTGACTCACCGCTGGCGGCCTGCGTCCGGTAGCGCGGCTTCACGAACGTGCACGTAAGGGGAACGTCCATGGCACGGATCAGGTCCGCTGTGAACATGAAACTATTTTCGAGGATGGCCAACACGTGGACAGTTTTCCCCTGGTAGTCGTCGGAAATCTGCCGCCCCATTTCTCGCACCCGCTTCTGAATCTGCTCGGCCGAAATGACAGACCGCAGCGGCTCAACTCTTGAAGTTGTGCTCATGTCGTGGTGTGCGCCCCTTCCCTCTCACTGGCCCGCTTGCATCACTCTTCTGCCAACGGCCTTTCGCGGATCACGACTGCCATCCCCGGGCTCTTCAACCGGTGCGATTCCGGGACCGCAAATCCTGGTACCCACAAGATCTCTTCGCCTGAAACTACGACCGGCCACGTTTTGCGGGCCGTTCCTGTGACGTGATGTTCCTGCAGCAATTCCTTAATCTTTTTCGCGGATTTGGTATGCGCCGGCCGGAAGCGGTCTCCCGGACGCCAGTTCCTCACTCGCAACTTTTTCGGCAATAGCGACGGATCCAAAAGATGATCGGGATTATATCCCGCCATCTCGACATCTACTTCCGTGCGCAACGCTTCTATCACAATGCCCGCTTCCGGCACCATGGCCTGACCGGGGATTGGCAAGCTGTATTCGTAGTCGCTCGGAATCCGCTCCTGGCTGCGCAGGTCGGGCGTGAGGAATGTCAGCGCAGCCGGTTCCCATGTGACACTCCATCCCCGCGGGAGCGAAAGACTCTTCGACGTACTATCCTCTTCGGAAGCGAACCGCAGAATCTCTTCCACGTGCTTGAACTCGAGCGGGAAGCCTGCTAGTTCCCCCACCGCTTTAATGGCCCGCCTTTGTACCGCCGTCGGCTCTGACAGGAGCCACATACGATCGACCGTCGCATTCATCACCACGGGCCCAGGCTGTTGCATCCGCTCGCGCAGTTTCGCGTTGAACGGTTGCAATTGCACCAACCCCTGCTGTCCTGACGTCGCCCATTCCGGCTCGGCCCAATGGATGGCCGTGCCCATCCACCCCGCAATCTCGTTTTGCCAGTAGTCTTCCTCGCCCCGGGCAATTTCGGCGAGTTCGCTCAGGGCCTGCTGCACCGCAGGATTAAATTGCCGCTCCAGCACCGGAATCACGGAATGGCGCATACGGTTGCGCATGAACTTCGCGTCCAGATTGCTCGAGTCCTCCCGCCACGTCTGCCCAATGTCTTCCAGATACCGGACGAGTTCCGTATGTCTCACGCCAAGCAATGGTCGGACGATCGCGCCGACGAACTCATCGTCCACTTCGATGTCAAAGACCGGATAGATGCCTGCCAGTCCGCGCATGCCGGATCCCCGCACCACTCGCATCAGCACCGTCTCCGCCTGATCGTCGAGCGTGTGTCCGGTGGCAATCTTGTCGAGTCGGGGTGCTCCCTCTTCAGTCTCGCACATCAATTGACCAAAAAATGAATAGCGGAGCTCGCGGGCAGCCGCTTCGACGCCGGTGCCCGAAGCCGCGGCCTCGGCTGCGGCATCGCCACTGGCTACGTAGAATTCGAGCCGCAGTTCGCGAGCCAGTTCTGCTACGAAGCGTTCTTCAGACTCCGACTCTTCCCCCCGCAGCTTGTGATTGAAATGAACAACCGACAGGACGATGCCAATCTCATCACGAAGTTCATGCAAGATTCGCAACAGCCCCACTGAGTCTGCGCCGCCGGAAACAGCCACACCAATCCGGATTCCGGGCGCGAGTAGTTCCGTGCGCCGAATGTGCTCGAGCGCTTTCTGCGGCAGTTCATGCACGAAAACATAGTACAGCGTGCCACCCTCACAATCGTCTCGCGGGCTGGGATACACTCGGGGCTGTGGGAGCGATCGATCAACTGGGGTTCAGCTTCCGGCCTCCCGAACGCCGCATTTGGACGGTGCGCGATCTGGTCGCCTCCGTTCGCACGCACATTGAACGCGAGTACGCCGAGGCGTGGGTGGAAGGCGAAATCTCGAATCTGCGCGCACAAAATTCCGGGCACATTTACTTCACGCTGAAAGACGAGAACTCGCAGATCAGCGTCGTGATGTTCCGCTCCTCGGCGAGGCTGCTGCGTTTCCGTCCCGCCGACGGAATGCTGGTGGTGGTGCGGGGCCGCGTCACCATCTACGAAGACCGCGGTCAACTGCAGATCATCGCCGAATACGTCGAGCCGAAGGGCGCCGGGGCCCTACAGGTCGCCTTCGAGCAACTCAAAGCCAAACTGACCGCCGAAGGACTGTTCGAAGCCAGCCGCAAGAAACCAATCCCGACGTTGCCCCGAGTCATCGGGATCGTCACTTCGCCGCAAGCGGCCGCGTTGCGCGACATCCTGCATGTCCTGCAGCGGCGTCACGATCGCGCGAGCGTGCTGATTTTTCCTGCGCAGGTACAAGGCGAGGCGGCCGCAGCCGAAGTCTCCTTGGGCATCCGTTATTTCAACCGCGCTCGCTCCGTGGACGTGATCCTGATAGCACGGGGTGGAGGCTCAGCAGAAGATCTCGCCGCCTTCAATGACGAAACATTGGCCCGGGTGATTGCAGCCTCTGAACTCCCGGTGATTTCGGCGGTAGGCCACGAAACCGATTCCACGATCGCAGACTTTGTAGCGGACTTGCGTGCGGCGACTCCCTCGGCAGCAGCCGAGTTGGTGATCCGTTCCCGCGCGGAAGTCGAAGAGCAGATCGCGGGACTCGAGCACGAACTGGACCGCGGCATCCGCTATCGCCTGATGATGGGACGCCAACACCTGACGGAGTTAGCGCAGCACGGCGCATTCGGGCGCATGATGGACCTGATTCACCGCCGCCAACAGAAAGTCGACGACCTCACCGGTCGCCTCTCGCATGCCCAGCGCAACCAACTTGAAATGCAACGCCGAAAGTTCGAGACTTTGGGGGCTGCCGTGCGTCACTACGACTTGCTCCTTGTTCTCGGTAGCGTGCGCAAGGAATTGAACGCCCGTGTCGCCGCCATGGTAGCCGCAGCCCGCGACCTGCTTCTGCGGCGTCGCTCGCGTCTCGAAAGACTTACCAGCCAGATGGAAGCCTTGTCTCCGCTTGCGATTCTTGAACGAGGCTACGCGTTGGTCTTTGACGCGTCGGGAAAGTTAGTGAAAGATGCGACCCGAATGAAAGCAGGAGAAGAGATCAGGGCTCGCGTCGCCCACGGCGAAATTATCGCCGATGTGAAGAAGACCTTCAGCTGAGAGCCCCGTTACCCAATGTCCCTTACAGACTTCAGCTTCCATCTGTTCTACAATCCTGGCGTGTTTTCGCTGATCTCCAGAAATATCGTGCTAGGCGCAATTGCGTGTCTTGTGAGTACCTTTGGCATTGCACAAACCGCAGCCCCCGCTCCCGAGAACACGCCGAAATCCAGCGATCCCGAACTGGTCACGTGCGGGGAGAAGCCTCCCTTGGCATCACGAACGGCGCGTAGCAGCACGCTACTGGCTCCCGACCAGAAGCATCGGGCCTACGCCGAAATCGAGGCCACGGCCCTGTATCCGCAGAGGCCCTCGGGGTATTCCGGCCCGCTGTGCGTGAATAACTCCAGATTGTTCGTCGCCGATACCGGCGATTTCAAGCTGCGCTTTCTGCAGGAACCCGCGGATGTCGAGAACGGGAACTCGCTGCGCCTGGTCGACTGGTCCGCTGACGGCCGCCGTTTGCTCGCGGAAATCGCCGAATGGCAATACGAACAACCAGGAGTGACCCGAAGCGTGCTGGTATTTGATAGCCGCTTCGGTACCTTTCAACAACCGGACCTGGCCCGCTCCCTCGCCAAGACCTTCAGCCACGATTGCTCGATGAATCTGCGCGTGCTTGGATTCGGCACGCAGGGACAGATCGTCCTTGAAGCACAACCGCTCACGCCTGAAGAAGAGGAAGTTTCAGGCACCTCGAGTTGCGCAAAGAAGCGCACGTTCTTCGAGCTGGACCGGGCCACCGAAAATCTGGTTTCCGTGCCTGAGATGCCCAAGGTGCAACACAACGCCAAGGTGGAGAGCGGAAAGTAACTTCGGCGATCCTGGAAGTGGCAGGCCGAGCCAGTTGCATTTAAGCGCTCGAGGAAACCCCACCTTTACGCATCCCAGGCGCAAAGATGGGGTCCCGGTTCGCCTTCTTCCCAAGCCTGCTGCTTCTATTTCTTGGTCGGCGGGAAATTCTTAAAAAGCTTGTCCATGGCCTTGTTGAACGTCTTCACGTTCTTGTCAGAGCTGTCGGCCAGGGTATCCTTGGCAACGCCGCGCCACACCATCTCCTTGTCTGAGTTGTCTACAAGATCGACGGTCAGAGTCGCTTCTTTTTCCTGATACGTCTGCGTAGTGATGGGGCGAGGGCCATACCACGGGCGATAGCCGTAGTACCACCCATACGGGCGATAGGTGTAGTCATAGTCTTCGACGACCGTGGGTTCCTTGACTCCTGCGTTATAGACCACCTCGAGATCAGGCTTCGCGCTGGAGTCTACTTTTTTCAATCCAGCGTTGGCGAGCTTCGTGTCGACGCCAGCAATGATCCGCTGGTTCCATAGTCCCTTTCCGGGGTGCTTGGATTCGATCCACGCGTAGGTTTTGAATTTCGAGAAATCTATGTTGCGATTCCAATCGACGTCCACTTTCTGGGCCCAGGCTGCGCTCGCGCCCAACAGCAAGAGGGCAGGAACAACGACACGCCATAATTTCATCGCACGCCTCCACGCTTCGTTCAGATATTTGGGGGTAAGAAGAAAGCCGCGACAGTCTAAATGCTTAGTTCCAGCAACGACAAGGCTAGTACTCGCCGGGAAAAAAGTGGAGCCCCAAGCATCGCCGGGGCTCCGCCATATCAGGAAGTCACTTGCCCGCGGGGTGATCGTGCTTCCCGCACTGGTTGCCGCTGCAGCAGTCATGCGCCATCTTCTTTCCGTCCTTGTCGGTACAACAGGTCATTTCCTGACCCTCGCCTTTCTTCATCCCCTCACAACAGGAGGATGCCGCCTGGTCATTCTGGGCGCAGGATTTCCCGTCTTTTCCCGCGCAGCAACCAGCGTTGTCCTTGCCCGAGCAGCACGACATGGTTGTCTTGTCGTCCTTCCCGGCTGCGCTCTGATGCATACAGGCGTGGCCTTCTTTCTGATCGGCAGACGCCATCTTGGTTTCGGCGGGAGCGGACTTCTGCTCGGGCGTCGAAGTTGTGGTCTGAGCCCAGGATGTAAGAGCCAGGGCGAGAAAGAGTGCGATGAGATTGAGCTTCATGATATTTGGTCTCCTATGCGCAATGTTTCGGTTCGATGAATCTCCCCAGGTGACCCCCATGTGGCACCCGAGGGCGAAGAACGTTGCTGCGTGCCTGTGCGGGTGGTTAGGAGGAGGTCAGATACGAAGCACGGTGCTGAGCGCACCGTAAGGCAGCAAACTGATGCTGCGCAGAGCAGAGGTAACCGAGAGACCAGCAGCGCTGCCGGAGCAGGGTACCCGGACTCCGCGCTGACCGGCGTCGGGTCGTTGCTGTCCTTGAGCCGAGGGCACCTCAGCAAAATTTGCAGGACCTGGGCGCGCGCAGCACGGGTGCTCACGGCCACAAGGCATGCTCACCGGCGGCAAAGACTTGGCTATCTCGAAATTTGGGGCTGAGCTGGAATGGCAGCACTTATGAGAAGAGGTGTCGTCATGAGCGCTCGGCGCCTGTGCGACGGCCGGTTTCTCAACCTTGAGGGGCTGGGCAAACGCTCCCACACCGCACAACATGAGCATCAGCGAGGTCGCTACTAGTTGCCTGATCATGACTTCCGTCTGCAGTCAGGTTGGCAGGAAACGGGCGGTGCGTCTGTGACCCTTATCACCGGGCCCGAGGTGGCTGCAGTTACAAGGAGCAGTTAAGTGCTCATCGACGGTATGTTGCCTTCGCGAACTTGCTGATGAGGGACTAGTTGTAGTCTGCGGTCGAAGGCGGCAGGTTTCCATCTTCGCCCTTGTGGATCTCTTGCTCCAACCGGTCAAGCAGTTCCTTGCGCTCGCCGCCCTTTAGTTCTTGCTGCAACTGCTCGAGCGCCAAGGCCACCACGTGATAGTGGTGCGCGCCGGCAAAGCGGGGGTCCTTCGTGATGTCGAGCCAAACATTGTGCATGAGCCCGATGTCCTGCGGCCGCATGCGGGGCGTGTGTGGTCCCAGCAGATACTCGTGGAATGTTCCGTCCGGCTCGTACACCATCAGCGTTAGGCGAGGCCGCGGTTCAGGCAAGCGCTCCCAGGCATCCCCGGTCAGCTTGCCTTGCTCGTCGGCGGTAAGTTTGTTGGAACGGCCGCACACGATGCGCCCCGACGCCAGCCTCTGGGCTGTCACCATGATGGCCTCAAACACATCGGTGCCCGGCACCACCAGCAGCGAAACCGGCTTGCCTTCCTTCTCCGCAACCGAGACGACCGCCGTGAACAACTCCTGCTCGTAGTGATCGAAGATCTGGCTCGCTTCAAAAACCGTGCTGCCGCTGAAAGAATGCTCCCGGTGATAGAGTCGTGCGCTCATCACCACCACGTCCTGCTTGGTCGTGTCGGAGCTTCTCAGGATAGCCTGCAGGTAGTGTAAATTTCGCGGATCGCGCACGGCCACCAGGATATTCCCGGGCCGAACTCCCATGGCCCCGCTGCCTAATTCCTGATTGCCGTAAACGCGGAACTGCTCCAGTCCTTCCGGCCGGCCAGCCCGCGCCCTGGCAGCGTGCCGCTCCGAATAGGTAAAAACCACAAAGAAAACTGCGCTAAACGTCACTCCCGCGATCGTGGCCTCATACTTGGTAAAAAAATTGACGATGGCCGTCATGAACAGCACCATCGAGATCGCCACCAAGCCCACCGGGATTTCCTTGCCGTACAGATAAAAATTCCCCGGCACCTTCCACTGCCGTTGGCCGGGTTCCTTGTAACGGAGCACCAGCACCGCCAGCGACATCAGCGAAAAGCTCCAGATGACGCCAAAGGCATATAGCCCGGCCAGCAGGAACACATTGCCCCAGGTCGCAATGATGGTCAGCAACTGCATCGCGACGATCAGATTGACGATGCGGTAAGTGGTGCCGTAGTGGTGATGGGGCTTCTGCAAAGCAGGCGTCAGGACCCCGTCTTCGGCCAAGCGGTTCAGCACCCCGTTCGCGCCCACGATCGACGTGTTCTGCGCGCCCGCAAGAATCAGCACGCCCACAATGACCACAAAAGCCCGGAAAGCGAGCTTGAGCCATGTCGGTCCGACGACGAACATGGCGAGTCCACCGATGAGGTTGCCGAAATACTCCGACCGAACGCCGTCGGGAATGATCATCACGGCGAAGAAAGAAACCAGCGACGTGAAGAACAGGCTGTAAATGAAAATCACGAGCCCGGTTTTTTCCAGGTTCTTGAGCTTGGGATGCTCGATCTCGCGGTTCACCTGGGCAAGCGTTTCTTCACCGCTCATCGCCAGCACGGAATGGCCAAAGCCGACGAAGAAGATGACCAAGCTCAACTTGCTGAACCAGGTGCCGTTGAGCCAGCCGAGAGACTCACGGTTGAGCGGAATCACCCCCGGATGCATGGGGTTGGGCGGCCACTGGACACCGATCTTGAAGACGGTGATCGTGCACCAAAGCAGCAGGATCACCACCATCACCGTCGTGATGATCATGATCTGCACGGCTTTCTGGCTCGACTCGTGAATGCCCTGGATGTTCTTCCACCAGAAGTAGCCCGCGACCAGGATGCCGAACATTGCGGCGAAGCTGTTGATCGGGAAATCCGCCAGCGGATGTCCGAAATGTTTCCCGGTTTCGACGATCAGTCCTGCAAGATAGTGCCCTGCCGAAACGGCGCTGATTGGGCCGGTTAGCACGTAATCAAACAGCAGGGCAGATACGGAAAACTTTGCCAGCGTTCCGCCCATGGCCTCTTTGACCACGCGATACACCCCGCCGCGCACGAACATGGCGCTGGACTCGATGTACAGAGCACGCACGCAGTAGCTGAACAGCATGACCGCAAAGATGAACCAGGGAGCGCTCTTGCCGATGACCTTCTCTGCGTCGCCGCCGGCGTAATAGGCTGACGAGGCCAGATCGGAGAGCACGATGGCGGCGGCTCGCCAAAAAGATATGAAGGTCAACATCACCGTGGTGGCGACGAAGACCTTTACCGCTGGTCGTTTGGAACTTTCCAAGGAAGTAGACATGAATGAAGCCGGACAGCGAAACCTTACGAAGATAGCATAGGGCAGGGATGTCCAACAGCGAGGCCCAAGCCGCAGTTTCCCCTCATCGCGACGCTAACCCCTTTTGCTCATTGCGTTTTGGGAGTCATGGCGATGTGAGTTTTGGTCACCCGCTCGTGCCAGCACAATCCGTCTTCGTCAAGAAAGTGCCAGGCATAGCCAAGACCTAGCGAAACGGCTGACAGCAGAGAGCACAGTACACGAACTCGACGCAGTTTCCGATTCGGAGGATTTCCGTCGAACCTCCGCACCTGCAACCGCAATGCACGCAAGCCGGGTGTCGATCCCGAGTACACCACTAGTAGGTACTGATACGCGGCCCAGCAGAGAATCAACAACCCTGAGCCCATCATGGCGACTTGCACGGGCGTCGGCGTTGCACCGACGATTCGATAATAGATGGCCCCGAACACTGAGCCCGCAGCGACGACAAGTATTCCGTCGACCAGGCTGGCCAGGACTCTTTGTCCGATCGGAGCCGACTGGAGCGGCATATCGATTCCCATGCGCCGCTCCGGCTCTGGCTTTTCCGCCTCCTCAATCGTCATGCCGCCCAAGGCAGGAGGCGGCGGAACAATCTCGGGCGCTTCCAGAATCCGCGGACGATCCAGCATCGGCTCAGCCAGATCAGTTGCCCAGACCTGCGGCGTGTAGATGGTGCGCGGGAATTCGATGAGCTTGGCTGTGTGCTCGCTCTGGTTGCGCTTGGGAGCTGGAAAGGAGAGCTCCTCCGCCCGAGGCTCAGGAACAATGTTCGCCTCAGGCGACGGATCGACGTAGTTCACGGCCACAGCCTGCCGCATCACTGGGGCTGACTGCGCGGCCGCCTGAGACGAAGGGGGAGGTGGATTCGGCTCGCGTGGCGCAGCCGCCCATCTCGCCTCAGGTGTATCGAACTTCAAACGCAGAGACGGATATCGTGGGGGTCGCGGCCTGCGCTTTGCGTGATAGCGGTTCAATCGCTCCGAGACCTCTGCGCGCCACGAAGCGCCACCCTCTGCCGTGAGCAGGGCCTCTTGAGTCGGCGCAGCCTCGCGTGCGCGGGAAGGAAACTCGTCGCGCTCCACCGAAGCACTTGCGTCTTCGGGCACACTTCCGGACACACAGCGGCAGGCTTCGCCGCAAAGCGAACAACTCATGGATGGTCTTCGGAGAAACGCCAGGGCCAGAGCGAGGCCACGTTGCGGAACAAACGAACGGAACTTGTCTTTCTCCAGCGCTTTGCCTCTCGGGCCAGCGCCGTGCTAAGGTCACGAAGTCCCCGAACTTAACACCAGTGTTGGGGGTCTCCGTGCGCTTCCGATGATCTCCCGCACACGATTCCTTATCACGGCGGCGTGCCTTTGTCATCTGCTTCTGACCCCGCACTTAGTTACCAGCCAGTTGCTTGCTGCCCAGAACCGGCCAGAAAATTCTCAAGGTGCAACACCACTCCCCACGCCTCTTCCGCGGGAAGAGAATGTCACCATCTCCGCAACGGACAGCCAGGAGAAAGACGGCCCCATTTACAAGCTGCGCGGTCACGTCGAAATCCACTACGGCACGTACACCTTGTACGCGGATGAGGTCACTTTCAACTCCGATACCGGCGAAGCGGTGGGCGAGGGCCACATGGTGCTCGACGGCGGTCCTAACGATGAGCACATCGAGGCCAGCCACGGAACCTACAACATTCGGAGCCAGAGCGGGAAGTTTTACGACGTAGTGGGAACGATCGGTGTTCGAGTGAAGGGAACTGCCACCGTTCTTACTTCGTCCAGTCCGTTTGCGTTTGCCGGGAAGGTCGTGGAGAAGACCAGCCCAGATCATTTCATCGTCAACGATGGTTCGGTCACCACCTGCGAGATGCCGCATCCCAATTGGACCTTCAACGCCCGCAAGGTGGTCGTCGACGTGGGTGCCAATGCCACGGTTTACCGCAGCACCTTTCGCATCCGTGGCGTGCCCGTGTTCTATTTTCCGTTCGCGGCCTTCCCGGCTCACCCTCTGGGAAGGAAGTCGGGATTCTTGATTCCCAGCGTCGGGCGCTCGTCGACAAAGGGAACGATTATTGGCGAGTCAGTTTACTGGGCCATCAATCGCAGCATGGATGCGACCGCAGGAACCGAATACTACTCCCAGCGCGGCTGGGCCGAGCGAGGACAATTTCGCGCGCGTCCGAGCGACAGCTCGTATGTCGACCTTACCTACTTCGGAGTGGTGGATCGCAAGAACCAGGGCGGCCAGGATGTAACTCTTAACGCGGAAGGCCGTTTTCTGCAGAACTTCCGCTCGGTCGCGAATATCGACTATCTGAGCTCATTCGTCTTTCGGCTGGCGTTCAGCGAGACTTTCACGCAGGCCGTCAATTCCGAAGTAAAATCACAGGTTTTCTTGTCCAACACGACTCGTGGATTTTCGTACAACGCGCTGGTGCAGCGCTATCAGGACTTTCAAGGAGTGTGCACAACCTCGTCCTCTACAACCTGCACCCAAACGACCAGTTCAGGAAACGGTGATGTAATCACCATTCTCCACGCGCCCAGCTTTCAATTTTCGAGTGTCGACCGGCGTATTACCCACACCCCCTTTTATTGGTCGCTCGACGCGGCGGCGGAAGGTCTGTCCCGAAGCGAAAGGGAATTCCGCACCGCTGATCTGGTGGGTCGCTTCGACCTCGCCCCCTCAATCTCGATGCCGCTGTTACTGCGCGGATGGTCCCTGCGCCCCGATCTGACCCTCCGCAACACGGCCTACACCCAGCAGCTTGAGCCCGGCAGCAACGTGGGAACCGCGCTCAGCGACGTGGTGAACCGCAAAGCCCTCCAGGGCATTGTGGAATTGCGTCCCCCTGCTTTCAGCCGCATTTTTGACCGCCCGCTAGCCGGACACAAACTGAAGCACGTGATCGAAGCGCACGCCACCTACCGCTACGTCACTGGCGTTGACAATTTCGCGAATATCCTTCGTTTCGACGCGCGCGACATCCTCAGCAACACCAACGAAGTCGAATACGGCGTGACCAACCGGCTCTATTCCAAGCGCACCTCCGACGACCCTGAAGACTGCGACCCGCAGGAGATGTCCTCGCTCCGCATCGGAGCGCCGGGCGAACAGATCCAGCCCTGGGAGCGCACTTACACTCCGGAAGTGATTCCGTGTTCCGCAGGCCCGCAGGTACGGGAAATCGTCACCTGGGAGATCGCCCAGAAGTATTTCCTCGATCCCGAGTTCGGAGGTGCGCTCGTCAATGGCCGCCGGAACGTTCTCACCACTACCTCCGATTTCACTGGCATCGCGTTTCTGACCGAACCGCAGCACCTGTCGCCGTTGATCTCACGCCTACGCGTGCAAACCAGTTCGCAAGCTGACGCCGAGTGGGATCTCGACTACGACTTCAAGAAAGGCCGCTTCAACGCCAGCACTGTTCTGGTGAACTATCACGTGGGGCCCTATACGTTTGGCGGAGGCGATGCCTTCGTACAATCTCTTCCCGGCCTGACCGGGAGCAACGCGACGCAGCAAGACTTCAACCAGTTCCGTGTGCTTTTCGGATACGGCCACCCCAGTAAACCGGGGTTCAGCGGAGCGACCAACTTCGGCTTCGACGCAAACATCGGATTCCTTCAGTACGCGACAGCACAGACCACCTACAACTGGAACTGTTGCGGGGTCACGTTCGAGTATCGCAGATTCGCGCTCGGATCGGTTCGCAATGAAAACCAGTTCCGCTTCAGTTTCACACTCGCCAACATCGGCTCATTTGGGAACCTGCGAAAGCAAGAGCGCCTGTACTAGACCGCTCTGTTGCCCTCGACTGTAGCGCCGCCATCCCGCGGCAGTCCGGCGGGCGTCCCGACCGCAGCTGAGCAGGATGCCCTCAGGGTGCAGGCAAAATGCCGCGATACAGGCGGCGCGGGCCATCAAATCCCCACACCTCGCCCTGCCCGTATTACCATGTCTGTATGCCGCTGCCCGCCGAGCTTGAGGCTAAGCAATCGCGCCTGGAAGAGCGCCTTCGCTCGCTGGGGCGCACGCTGGTGGCTTACTCCGGCGGCGTCGACTCGGCGTACTTGGCCTGGGCCACGCACCAGGCACTCGGGTCCGGAATGCTGGCAGTCATTGCCGACTCGCCCAGCCTCGCGCGCACCCATCTGGCTGACGCCGTGGCTTTCGTCAAGGAACATCGCATTCCCCTCGAAGTCATATCCACGACTGAGCTGGATCGCCCCGAGTACACGAAGAACGACGCGTCCCGCTGCTTCCACTGCAAGGACGAACTTTTCACAGTCATGGAGTCCTTTCGCCTGACCCACGGCTTCGATGCCATCGCCTATGGCGTAAACGTCGATGACCAAGGCGACTTCCGTCCCGGACAGCAGGCCGCTCGCCAGCATCACGTCGCAGCACCACTCCTCGACGCTGGCCTGACGAAACAGGACCTCCGCGCGCTGGCCCAAGCGGCAGGTCTGCGCGTTTGGGACAAACCCGCGTCGGCATGCCTCTCCTCGCGCATCGAATACGGCCGTCCGGTCACCCGCGAGGCCCTCTCAGTGATCGAGCAGGGCGAGGACGCCCTCCGTGCGCTCGGCTTCTGCCAGTTCCGCGTTCGTCACCATGGGGACATCGTGCGCCTCGAGATCGCCAAAAATGAACTCCCGCGGGCCCTTGACCCGGCCTTGGCCGCAGAATTTACCCGTATCTTCAAGGCGCTTGGCTTCAAGTTCGTGACCCTTGATCTGGAGGGCTTTCGCTCCGGCTCGATGAACACCCTGCTCCCGCCCGAAGACCTGCTCCGCGCCGTCTGATTTCATGCGCCAATCGCTCTCGAGCGCCCCTGCAGACCGTCTAACCCCTTGTGAGATAATGGATTTTTAGCCCTGATGCTAAGGCGGTTTCTAGTGACGCTGCTCCAACGCTCATTTCTCGTACTCCTCCTCATCTGCCTCGGGTGTTCGGCGCAGTCGACCGCGCCGGACACCGCCAAAGCTATCGAGCGCCAGGTGCGTTCATACTACAAATTGCCCCCGGACGTTCAGGTCACGATCGGCCCCATTCATGCCAGTGAATTCAACAATTACGACGCCGTAAAACTGACCTTCACCAAAGGCACCCGCAAGGACGAATACGACTTCCTGCTCTCGAAAGACAACAAGACGCTGGTCAAGATGACGAAGCTGGATCTCACCAAGGATCCGAATGCCGAGATTATGAAGAAAATGGACGTGACCAACCGTCCAACGCGCGGCAACAAACAAGCGAAGGTGGTGGTCGTCAACTACGACGACTTCCAGTGCCCGTTCTGCTCGCGCATGCACCAGACGCTGTTCCCGCAGATTTACAAGGAATATGGCGACAAGGTCCTGTTCATTTACAAGGACTACCCGCTGGCGGAAATTCATCCCTGGTCCATTCGCGCGGCCGTAAATGCCAATTGCCTGGCCGCGCAGAATAACGACGCATACTGGGACTACGCCGACTATCTGCACGCCAATCAGCAGACGGTGAGCGGACAGCAGGGCCACGACGCGCAGAATGCTTTCCTGGACCGGGCCGCTCTACTGCAAGGTCAGCAGCATAGCGTAGATCCAGTGAAGCTCGCCGCCTGCATCAAGGGGCAGGACGATAGCGCCGTAAAAGCATCGATTAAAGAAGGCGACGTCGTCGGTGTGAACGCCACTCCTACCCTTTTCGTGAACGGCGAAGAGATGGACGGAGCGTTGCCGATTGCAGAAGTCCGCGCCGTGCTCGACCGGGCGCTGCTCCAGGCCGGGGTTCAGCCTCCGGCGCATTCCGACAATACCCAAGCATCGGGGACTGCCCCGAATGCGAAATGATGCCTGATTTTTCGAACTGCTGATCCGTACGAGGGGGATCTTCGCTTGAGACTCAACTCGATGCTGCTTCGCCGTCTGCTGGCGCTCGGCGCCGCGCTTGCACTGCTCTTTCTCATCGGCTGCCAACCTAAACAGGGTGGGGGCGACGTCATGGCCTCCGTCGACGGACGCAAGATCCTGCGCTCCGACGTCGAAAAGTACTATCTTAACCAGACCTCATCTTCCGACCAGCCTCAACCCCCCATCGGAGAGCAAGCGACCAGCCTCCGGCTCAGCATTGTGCGCGAGCTTATCGACAACGAAATCCTGATGCACCGCGCCGAGAAGCTCGGCTTGCTGGCAACCGACGAAGAAATCGATCGCAAGATGAACGAGATCAAGTCGCCTTACACGCAGGAGCAGTTCGATCAGAAACTGAAAGACAAGAAGATTACGCTCGACGACTTCCGCCGAGATCTACGCCGGTCGCTCACCGTCGAGAAAGTGCTGAACAAGGAAGTCACGTCAAAGATCAACATCACGGACCAGGACGTCGCTGACTATTACAACGCACACAAGGGCGAGTTCAACCTGATTGAGGCGCAATATCACCTGGGGCAGATTTATGTTTCGCCGATGCCCAATCCGCAGGTTCACAATCTGAAAAACGACAAGGCGCAGAACGAGGCAGACGCGCGCAAGAAGATCCAGATGCTGTCGAACCGCCTCGATAGCGGCGACGACTTCGCGACTCTCGCTATGAACTATTCAGAAGATAGCGAAACGTCGGGCAACGGAGGCGACCTGGGATTTACGCCGGAGTCGTCACTTCAGCGCACCGACCCATCGACGCGAGACATTGTTCTGAAGCTGAAACCCGGCCAATACGGCCCGGTAATCACTGTGCAGGACCCAGTCAGCAAGCGGATCGTGGGATTTAGAATCGTGAAGCTGCTGGCGCGGGAGCCCGCCGGCCAGCGCGAACTCGCTGATCCTCGAGTGCAGCAGGCAATCCGCTCCCAGTTGCGCGACCGCAGGGAACAACTGCTTAAGGCTGCCTACTATGAGGTCTTGCGCGACAACGCCAAGGTCGCCAACTACTTCGCCGACGACATCCTGAAGAACACCGGGCCGTCGAAATAGCGCCGTCGATTCGCTATCCGAGTCTGAGCGTTGGCAAAACCTGTGACCCGGGACTGTCGCCTGTAAACCTGCGGCTCACTCCACTACCGCCAGCACATCGCCGGCATTCACGGCCGCACCCTCTGTCGCGACGATCTTGCGCACGACGCCTTTCTTTGGCGACTTGATCTCGTTCTGCATCTTCATTGCTTCCACTACCACAACCCCCTGGCCAGCCTCCACCTCGGACTCTTCTTTCAACAAGACGCGGACGACCTTGCCGGGCATGGGAGCGAGCAGTTTTCTGGGACCCTTGCCATCGTCAGCGCTTGCGCGGCTGCGCAGAGAACGCGGATCGCGCAGTTGCACTGCGTAGCGCCGCGGCCCCACCCAGAGGTGCATGTCGGTGGCGGTTCGCTCGCGTTTAATCTCGTACGCTTTCCCGGCGATGATGATCGACAGCACATCGCGTCTCGCCAGCACGGCATCGATCGCTACCTCGCGCCCGTTGAGGCGGGTTTCCCAGCGGCCGTCTACTCGATTCAACTCGAGGCGGTGGTCTCTCCCATCGACATTGATGTTGTAAATCATCCGGGGCGCCGCATCTTTTAGTTCAGGGCTTCTTGACGGGCAGTACGCTTCCAGTTTGAAGCCGAATCCGCGCGCGTTCCGTTCGCCAGCGTTTCGTCGCTCCGTACCGCCGAGTCAGGATCCAGCACCGCAAACACTCCGGCCGCGATCGCTGCCACTTCGGTGCTCTGTGCGTCGGCGGGCCCCGTATCGCCAGGCTGAGCCAGCAATCGGTCTAGGTAACCCGTATCAAGATGTCCGGCAGCGAAGTCCGGATCGCTGAGAATGCGCCGGAATAAAGAAATATTGGTCTTGATGCCTCCGACGAAATATTCGTTCAGTGCACGCACCAGTCGCGACGTAGCTTGCGCGCGATCGGTGCCATAGCCGATCAGCTTGGCGAGCAACGGATCGTAGTCAATCGGCACCGTCCAGCCTTCGTACATTCCGCTGTCGCGCCGGATGCCCGGTCCGGAAGGCGCCAGCAGCAACGTGATTTTCCCAGGGCTCGGAAAGAAATTGTTGTCGGGATCTTCGGCGTAAATTCTGCATTCAATGGCGTGACCGCGCAATCTCACGTCCGCCTGCGCGAAGGGAAGTTCCTCTCCCGCGGCAATTCTGATTTGCAGGTGCACAAGGTCGAGGCCGGTCGTCAGTTCGGTCACCGGATGCTCGACTTGCAGACGGGTGTTCATCTCCAGAAAGTAGAAATTCCTTTGCTGGTCGACGAGGAACTCGATTGTCCCCGCGTTGGTATATCCCGCAGCCTGCGCTACACGCACTGCCACTTCGCCCATGCGCTGCCGCATTTCGGGATCAACAATCGGAGATGGCGCCTCTTCGAGCACCTTCTGGTGGCGGCGCTGAATGGAACATTCGCGCTCACCCAGGTACACAGTGTTCCCGTGCTCATCCGCTAGCACCTGCATCTCGATATGTCGCGGGTTGACGATGGCCTGTTCGATATAAACCTCGTCATCCCCAAACGCGCGCTGAGCTTCGCTCTGAGCGCTCCTGAGCGCCGCACGCAGTTCGGCAGCGCTGTGCACCAGGCGCATGCCCTTACCGCCCCCGCCCGCGGCTGCCTTGAGCATCACCGGGTAGCCGATTTTCTCTGCCACTGCAGCGGCCTCTTCGGGAGACTCCACCCCGCGCGATGTTCCGGGCACGAACGGCACACCCGCCTTGTCCATGTTCTGGCGCGCGCGTGTTTTCGAGCCCATCATTTCCATCGCGGCCGCGGTCGGACCGACAAACTTGATTTCAGCCTCCGCGCAAGCGCGAGCGAAGCGGGAATTCTCAGAAAGAAATCCGTAACCGGGATGGATCGCGTCGGCGCCCGCACGCTTCGCGACCCCAATGATTTTCTCGATGTTGAGGTACGATTCTGAAGCTGCTGCCGGGCCAAGATGGTACGCCTCATCCGCCTTACGAACGTGAAGTGCCGCCCGATCGACGTCCGAGTACACCGCTACCGACTGGATACTCATCTCGCGGCAAGCGCGAATCACGCGCACCGCGATTTCTCCCCGATTGGCGATGAGAATCTTCTTGAACATGGAAGGAAGGCCTAACTCCGCAGCAACAGCAGCGTCATTCTACTGGACAGCCGCCACTGACGCACTTGACCTCGACGATGAACCTAAATATCCGTGACCCCACGCTTAGCGTCCTTCGCGCTTCCTTTGCGATCTTTGCGGTTAAGGGCTTTAAGCCCAGACCGGTGAGCCCCCAAAAATAAAACCCCTTCCCGCAGGAAGGGGTTTTCATTCACTAAACAATTCTACTTGTTCTGATCCATCGTGATGCCAGTGGCACCGGGCTGCTTTTCAGCTTTAGCTTTTTTGACGGCCAGAGTCTTGTCAACCCAGTCGTCGGCCGTTTTCAAATCGGCCGCCCGTGCACTCGGATCGTCGCACTGCACATCCGCTCGCTCGCGGTACATCAGGTTCATGTAGGCCATGGCGTCGTCGTAGTCCGGGCGCAGTTGCAGCGCCTTGGTCAGATTGTCGATGCCCTCTTGAATGTTGGGCATGTTCTTCTCTTTGAGACCCGCGCAGACTTTTTTGTCTTTCAGCGGCTCCTCGGGCTTCAGGCCCAGCTTGGCGCGCTCTTCCATGCGGGGCTGGTAGGTCTGCGTCCAATCAATCACAGCGACCGAATAGTACGGCTCCGGATCATTCGGATCCAGGTCGGTTGCCTTGCGGTAATAGTCTTTGGCATCGTTGAACTTCTTCATCTGCAGGAACAGATAAGCGATGCCCTTCACGCTGTTCACGTTCTTTGGATCGCGCTGCAGCACTTCTTTGTACTGATCGATCGCCTGCTCGGCCATCTTGTTGTTGTCGGGAGCATCCGCACCGGGAATATATTGCTGGGCAAACGCCGTCGCCAAATAGAGGCGAGCGTTCAGGAGCGTCGGATCGAGTTCGACCGCTTGTTGGAAATGATTGATCGCCTCTTCATACTTGGCGTTCTTGTACGCTAGAACACCCTTGTTGAGCTGGTCGCGGGCCCGCAGCTTGCTGCAGCCTGTGGTGGAGAACAGCATCAGCCCCGCAGCGAGCAGTGCTAATACTCGTACGCTGGTTTTCATTGCGTTATAACTCTCCCTTGCCAGGAATCCTGGGACCTTACCACTGCGATTAGGATTGCGCAAATTCTGAACGAACCGATGCCCAGGCGTAACCGCCTGGGCGTACTGGATCGAGCCCGAAGCGCACGGACGGATTACTCCGAGCCGTGCAAATTCCGTGCGTGCCTGCAGATTCTACTGCCCAGCTTCGATCTTGGCTGTGATCAGGCCGACTTTATCTACGCCCGAAGCGTGTGCGATGTCGATCACGTTCGCCACATCAAAGAACGGGACGTTGTCGTCGCCCTTGACGAACATGACCTTTTCCGCGCGCGTCTTGAAGATGTCGGTCAGACGGCTCTGCAGGTCGTCCCAGCTGGCGTCTTCTTGGTTGATCTTGACTCCCGGCGTCGAGCTGGCTCCTCGATCGATCAATTGAACAACGATCGTGCGATCCGGCGTGGTCTGCTGCTTCTGGTTCGGCGGCGGTGGCTGCGGAACCAGGGCATCCAGGCCCTTCGGTGTCAGGGGCGTGATCACCATAAAGATGATCAGAAGCACCAGCAGTACGTCAATGAGCGGCGTCACATTGATGTTTGCGCTCTGGCCCCCGCTGGGGCCGACTGCCATACCCATAGGAAATCTCCTCTATTGACCGCCGGATGGAGGTGCCGTTACTGGCGCTGCTGCTCCCTTGTCCTTCCGCTGGTCCGTCAGCAGGCCCAATTGATCCACGCCCGCCGCGCGAATGTTGTCCACGGCCTCGACCACTCGCCCAAACTTCGCCCGCGCATCGGCGCGGATATAGACGCGCTTGTCGGACCGGTTCGCAAGCCGGTCTTTCACTTTGCCCGTCAACGCATCTGGAGTGATCTTGTCGTTACCGAAAAATACGTCCCCATTTCGCATCACGGCGACCACCAACGCGTCTTCCTTGTCGGCGTCGGGCATCTGCTCGGGGTTATTCACTTTCGCCAGGTCCACGCTTACGCCCTTCTGCAACATGGGCGTGACCACCATGAAGATGATCAGCAACACCAGCATCACGTCGACCATTGGGGTCACGTTGATGTCGGAATTGACCTTGGCGCCTTCGTTTCTTTTTGCCAGAGACATAGGCTCACCTTTCGCGTGCGCTTGCTGCGGCGTTCCCGCATGATCGTGACAGTTACCGTGGCGGTTGCCTGAGTGCCCGGCGCGGAAGCCAGTTCCGCGCCGGACCATGCAACTCACTACAGCTACTGCCAGGTCCGACTAGGAACGGCGCAGGCTCCGCCGCTTCAGGAAGTAGTCGACCAGTTCGCTCGACGAGTTATCCATCTCGACGTCGAACGCCTCGACGCGTCCGGTCAGGTAGTTGAACATCATCACGGCCGGAATCGCGACCAGCAATCCCATAGCGGTGGTGACGAGCGCTTCGGCAATACCGCCGGCGACGGCCGCAAGACCTGTGGCCTTCTCCTGCGAAATGCCTTTAAACGCGTTCAGAATGCCGACCACCGTGCCGAACAGTCCCACGAAGGGAGCGGTCGATCCGATTGTCGCCAGTCCGCCGAGTCCGCGCTTCAATTCTGCATGCACGATCGCCTCGGTGCGCTCCAGAGCGCGCTTGGAAGCTTCGATGGTTTCGCCAGGGATTTCGCCCGGGCTGTCCTGGTGGGCCTTGAATTCCATCAAGCCAGCCGTGACGACCTTCGCCAGGTGGCTCTTCTTGTTGCGCTCCGCAACCTTGATGGCTTCGTCAATTTTGCCATCGCGGAGAGCGCCGGCAACCGCCGGGGCGAACGCGCGCGACTGTTTGCGGGCCGCGCTGAATGCCATCCAACGGTCAATCATCACGCCGATCGACCAGCCCGACATGATGAACAGAATGATGACCACGATTTTCGCCAGAATGCCCATCGACTTCAGCAGCGAAACCAGGTCCCAACCCACCGCTCCTTCCTGGACTACCCAGGCGGCTAGCGCGGGCACATGATGAACAGCACTTGCTAGGTTGGCTACGAACATGAGTTGCATTTCCTCCTCAGGAACTCGTCAGAACAGCTTCGGTCGCTACTCTGCGTCTTTGAACCAGCGCTTGCGCGGAAGTGGTGCCCCAAGCCCCTCTTCTCCCGGTTCCGCTTCAAGATCCGCGGAACGATCCTGGGTTACTGGCGCTTCGGCACATGAGACGCGGCCGCATCTGGCGGGTTCGGAACACTCTGCCCGGGCCACGATAAGGTGGGAACGGGGAGGGTAATCGCCTTCAACTGCGACCGCTAACGAAACGAAAACTCTGCCGGGGTTTAGCCGCCCGACAGAGTGAAGTTCACCTGAACCTGTGTTTCCACCGCGACCGGCTCGCCGTTCAGCATGTAGGGCTTGTACCGCCACTGCTTCACAGCTTCGATCGCCGCGGGTGCCAGCATCGGATGTCCGCTGATCAATCGCAGATTCTCGATCGCACCATCCTTGCTGATTTCCGCCTGCAGCATCACGGTGCCTTGGATGCGAGCTTGCCTTGCCAGCGGCGGATAGTTGGGCTGAACTTTCTTAATCAGAAGTCCTGTTGATACGCCCAGCGAAACACGCACGCGCTGCGGGGTCGCAACCTTGGGAACAGCTACTGGCGTAGAACTGATGATGCCGCCGATTACGCCGCCCATCTGGCCGCCCGGAATTCCGCCGGGTACGCCGCCCACCACGCCTCCCGTCGCCATTTCCGGCGGAGGCGCCTCCTCTTCCTTAATCATCTGCACTTTTTGAGGAATCTTGGTAGGGGTGCGTAGCTGACCGTTGACCAGGTCGCTCTGAATTTGTTTGACCACTCGAACCGGGGCCGCTGCCGGAGGGGGTGGAGGTGGCGGAGGTGGCGGTGGTGCCACCAGGAAAGTCATGAGCTGCTGCTTGGGCAGCGCTTCTGTGAAGATCAGGGGCAGCAGGACCAGTACACCTACCAGCAGTGCCTGCAGGACGAACGAGATCGTCGTCGTCGCGCCCCGTTTCGTTTTCAGCCGTCCGCCGGACTCGATGAGGCTATCTTCGAACATAGGCTTCTCCGTACAAACCGACCCTACGTATCCTTAGACACCGTGCTCTTACTGTTTGCTCCCAAAACCTCCCCAACCCAGTGCAACGGGCCTGCCGCCCGCGCACTACCGAACGAAACGGCCCTCGTTACCTTTAAATGAACTACTTACGGACTAGAAATCCTGAAAATCCTGTAGCCGGGTCGCAATCAGACTGCAATTCTTTTGCGCCTTCCAACAAATGTCTTTCCGATTCGATCCCACCCGCTGGAGGTTGCACCCTAAACGTTGGCTTTTGCCTTAGTGCGTTTCCCCGGGTCGACCGGCGTCGAGATCGGCGTCTTGCCCCGTCCCGAGCGCCACTCTTGATACGCCACCAAGATCGGCGCCGCAATCGCAATCGACGAATACGTGCCTATCAGA
>Ga0207665_10000274_pt1 | contig 35743 bp, 29 predicted proteins | sample LARL112metaG_FD_184351 | JGI IMG/M metagenome (GOLD analysis project Ga0207665, IMG submission 184351) | Corn, switchgrass and miscanthus rhizosphere microbial communities from Kellogg Biological Station, Michigan, USA - LAR L11-2 metaG... | ecosystem: Host-associated > Plants > Roots >... | reverse complement strand
AGTTGACAGCCCAAAAGCGCATGTCTGCGCCGGCAAGCTCGTGACGGTGCCATCCGGATTGTTGATGCAAGGTACCATCGGATTACCAGGCAGAGCCTCGAGCCCGCCGAACACCGCGTTTTGAGGCGTCGTCGTGCGGAAGATATTCGTATTGGTGAGAAGCGGAACTGAATTCTCTGAATCCTGACGCAGTCCCTCAAACGCAAGGAAAGCGAACGTCTTGTCCTTTTGGATCGGGAACCCCACGTTGCCGCCGAACTGATAGCGCTGCAAAGAATTCTTGATCGGCGATCCTGCCGAATCCGGATTTGCGGGATCGAACACTTCCCCGGGAGCCAGAGCTTGGCTAAAGGCAAAAGGATCGCGCGCGTCCAGCGCGTCGTTGCGGAAGAACCCAAATACGCTTCCGTGTAGATCGTTCGTTCCGGATTTGGAAACGATGTTGATCGATGCGCCGCTCGCCGCGCCCAAATCGGCTTGGTAGTTGCTCCGGTTGATTTGGAATTCCTGCACAGCGTCCTGGCTCAACGTCGGCCGCACGCCGCCGGCATCGTCGCTGGCCTCGCCGCCGTCAATCGTGATGCTGTTCCCGCGGCCGTTGCTGCCATAAAAAGAAAGGCCGCTTTGCGGCGTCTGCTTCACGCGGAAATCGGCATTGTCGGCAAGAGCATTGGAGTTGCTGACGCCCGGCATCAATAACGCGAAGGTGCGATAGTCGCGGCGGTCAATTGGCAATTCCGCGATGTACCGCTCAGGCACGCTGTTGGCCTGACTTCCCCGTTCCGTCTCTACCACGGGCAGAACATCAGTAACTTCGATTTGAACAGCGGTCGGAGAGACCTTCAATTGAAAGTCCGCAGTGACTGTCTGTCCGAGGGTGACGGTTACGCCTTTTCGAATTTCGGTGGCAAACCCCGCAAGCTGAGCCGACAATTCATAACTTGTCGGCGGCAGTCCGGTCAGCTGGTACTGGCCGCTGGGGCTGGTGACTACCGCGCGTTGAAAACCAGTTCGCGAGTCCACTGCCGTGACAGTGACTCGAGGCAGGACTGCCCCAGATGGATCACTGACTGTTCCTCGTATGTCGCCCGAGACGCTAACACTCTGAGCGCAGACGACGGAACACCAAATAAACCAAGAGAGAAGGGGTCCAACGAGGTTGCGTAACTTCATAGGTCCTCCTAACGGGCTTGCAATGGGATTCGATCGCTTTCAGGCTTGCATGGCCGCGCATCATACAACTTTTTTGGAGCCTGGGATTCATGCATTCGTCTTCACAACTGAGCTGGCAGTTTTGAACATCTCTGCGACACTTCTATGAACTCTGGCGTTCAAACTTTGGGCAGGGGCTAGACTTGCATCCCCAAAAACTGGGGCAGGACTCTTGCCCTGCCCCAAGCCGTCAGTTCCGGGAAGTCACCCGGTTTCCATCGATGGTGATTACCACCGGGACGTTGGTGCCATCCGGCAATGTCAATGACTGAAAAATCGCTCGCATATGATTTCCGCTGCTGTCATAGACGAGAGCGAGCTCAGCCGTGCGTTGCAGTTGCCCGTTTACCAGGACCTGAATCGTCCCGGAAGCCGTGCAATCATTGTTGACAGACACCGTTCCAGCGATGTCCTCCACCCCGGACTGACCGGCCACACTGCGGTTCTGGCTGCCGGTGATGTTCCCCCCTGAATCCTGGTGAAAGCGGCCTACGGACGCAGCAGGCAGCGGACCGCTCGGGGTGAAGATGGTTCCGGTGTAGGTGTAAGCCCAGTTCCCCGCCGTGGAGGCGGTGGAACATTGAGCTGCACTCGCCTGAGAGGGTGCTAGGGCAACCGTCATTACCGCCACCAGCACCAGCGGCAAACGTACAAAATTTGTCTTCATATCGATTCTCCTTCGAGATTTGTCGCGCTGTTGGGGAACGGAGCACGACGGAACCATCCCCCTGGTTGCCGTGGGCGCCCGCCTGGGATTGCGCCTCAAAGTCCTGGACTGGACCTCACCCCAGGTCGCGTGCTGTTATCGCAAATGCTCAAAGGCGAGTAAATCCCGCGCATCTCTCCCACGCTGCTCTTATGTATCTCCGGCCCGGGCGAGACAGGATATTTTCAGGGCTATGGGCCGCAAGCGACTGGTGCTAAACTCTTTCGCGGTTTTGGGGGGTGGCTTGCATGGAGGGGTTCCCGTCCTCGCATGCGATCGTTCGATTCGGAGGCTTCGAGCTGGACCAACACGCGGGAGAGCTGCGCAAAGATGGAACCAGGATCAGGCTCCAGGAACAACCTCTGCAAATTCTTCGGATACTGCTGGAACACCCGGGCACAATCATCACGCGCGAAGAGTTACGGCAGAAGATCTGGCCATCCGACACCTTCGTGGACTTCGACCACGGTATCAACAACGCGATCAAGCGCTTACGAGAAGCCCTGGGCGACATCGCTGAAACACCGGGTTTTATAGAAACCCTCCCCAGGCGCGGATACCGCTTCATCGCGGCCATCGAGGATGCGCCCTCCAAGTTGCGGGTGGGCGCACCGATCGACTCCATCGCAGTTTTCCCCTTCGAGACCGCAAGCTCCGATCCAAACACGGATTACCTAGCGATCGGAATTCCCGGAAGCGTCACTCATGCTCTCTCTCAAATTCCCAATCTCCGCGTCATCTCATGGAGGCGTGCCGCCAATGAAGAGAGCTGCAAGAGTGACCCCTTGGCGATTGGTAGAAAACTTGGTGTAAGAGCGGTGCTCACCGGCACTATCTGGCAACGCGGAAGCAAGTTGCGATTGCATGTAGATTTGCTCGGCACCTCAAATGGCGAGGAGATCTGGGGGGATCAGTATGACAGCGATCTCACTGAACTCTTCGCCGTGCAGGACAGCATTTCCCGCGAGGTGTCTCACAAACTTCGGCTGCGCATGACCGGCGAAGCCGAGAATCGTTTGGTGAAACGACACACGCAGAACATCGAGGCTTATCAACTGTACGTACGGGCGAGGCGGTGGTGCGAGAAGCGCAGCGCAGAAGGATTCAGGCGTGGAGTCGAGTATTTGAGCCAGGCGATTCAGATTGATCCCGACTATGCGCACGCTCACGCCGAAATGGCGCAGTGCATATCAGTCCCGTGTTACTACGGCTCCGTTGACCCTAATGTCGCCTATCCGAGAGCGAGAGCTTGCGCGCTACGTGCACTGGAAATTGACCCCGACCTGGCCGAAGGCCATGCCGTCTTGGCACACATTCTGCAAACCTACGACTGGAACTGGAGAGACTCGGAGAGAGAATTTCAACGCGCGATTGAGCTCAATCCGAATTACGCTACCGCCCACTACCATTATTCCTACTTTCTAGCTGAATTGATGCGCTTTGACGAAGCGATTCATGAAGCCACAGAAGCTTTGAGCCGCGATCCTGTGTCCCCCCTTCTGAACGCGGGACTGGCGTTCGTTCTGCTGCTGGCCCGTGAGTACGACCGCTGTATCCAGCAGGCCTTGACGGCGATTGAGGTCGACCCGAATATGACTCTCTGCTACATGGTGTTGGGTACGGCTTACGAACAGAAGGGGGAGCATTCGGCAGCGATTGAGGCTTACGAAAAAGGCATCGATTTGGGGGGAATGCTTGCACTCCAGAAGGCCTTCATAGGTCACGTCCACGGTAAGTGTGGTGATCGCGAGAAGGTTCGCATGGTCCTGGAAGATTTGGAGGAGCTTGCCAAGACAGCATATGTTCCCTCCATGGCTTCCGTCTTTGTCTACGATGGCTTGCGAGAATGCGATCTGGCGATTGGAGCTTTGGATCGAGCGTGCGACAGTCGCGAGACAACGTTGGTATTCCTCAGGACATGGCCTTATTTTGATCGGATTCGCAACGATCCGAGATTCCAGAATGTTGAACGTCGAGTGGGGCTGCGGGCGTAGTCCGTGAAAAATGAGCATCATGAGAAGTGCTCCCAAAAACCGACCTCTAATTCACTTTGGTGAGTTTGAGCTCGACATTGCGGCCGGAGAATTGCGCCGTCAAGGTTCAAAACTCAGACTTCAGGACCAGCCGCTTCAAGTACTTGAGATTCTCTTGCAGCGTCCCGGAGAAATCGTCGCCCGGGAAGAACTACAGCAAAAGGTGTGGCCTTCCGACACTTTCGTCGACTTCGACCACGGCATCAACAATGCCATCAAGCGCCTGCGGGAGGCGTTGAGGGATACCGCCGACACGCCACGCTTTGTCGAAACTCTACCGCGACGCGGCTATCGTTTCATTGGAAAGATTGAACAGGAGACGCCAAAGTTCCGTTCCTTGGCCGTTTTACCTTTAGACAACCTGGCACGCGACCCTGAGCAGGAATACCTCGCGGATGGATTGACCGAAGCGCTTATCACGACACTCGCTAAAATTGGTGAATTGCGTGTCGTCTCGCGCACCTCCTCGATGTTGTACAAGGGAGTCCGCAAGTCATTGCGCGAGATTGCCCGTGAGCTCGATGTGGACACGATCGTCGAAGGCACCGTGCTGCGCGCAGGTGATCGCGTGCGCATCACTGCACAGTTGATTGATCCGGCGAAAGAGACCCACCTGTGGGCGGAAAGCTACGACCGTCACCTGCGCGACATCCTGGACCTCCAGGCCGATGTGGCACGGGCGATAGCCCACGAAATCGAGGTCAAGCTCACACCACAGGAGCAGGCACAGTTAGCGCAAGTGCATCCCGTAGACCCAGAGGCCTACGAAGCATATCTGCGGGGTCGCTTCCAGTGGATCAAACGGACCCGGGAGGGGCACATTCAGGCCTGTCAGCATTTTCAACAAGCAATCGCCAAAGATCCATCGTGTGCGCCCGCGTATGCGGGCTTAGCCGATGCGCTTTCCATCATGAACTTATGGGGGCTCATCCCGCCGGAAGAAGGTTGTGCCAAAGCGAGGGGTCTGGCCCTGAAGGCGCTCGAGATCGATCACAGCCTGTCCGAAGCTCACACCTCCCTTGCTTGGGCAGCATTGCATTACGACTACGACTTCGCTACCGCGGAAAAAGAATTTGAGCGCGCGATTGAACTAAACCCCCGTAATGCGACGGCACACCACTGGTTTGGAATGAGCCTTGGCATGATGGGACGATACGAAGAGGGTTACACGGAATTGAAACGAGCGATTCGTCTGGATCCCCATTGGAGTTTTATCCATTTCGGACTGGCATTTGTTCACTGGAGTGGGCGCCGCTACGATCAGGCGATTGAAAGCTGCCAGAAAGCTCTGGCCTTGGATCCGAATTCCGCCCAGGTGCTCGGGTGGCTCGGTATGTCCTGCGTGGCCACTCTGGCGTTCGAACGAGCCATTGCCGCGTTGCAGAAATCTGCAGAGATCTCGCAGCGGGCTCCAGCTCCTCTTGCTTTGCTGGGCGAGGCCTATGCGGCCGCTGGCGCGTCCGACCAAGCCCAACAGATCCTCGAAGAACTCATCCGGCAACGCCATGTCCCCAAATATTTTGTGAGCCGGGTCTACGCTGCCCTGGGGCAAACCGATGCAGCTGTCGCAATGCTGGAGGCTGGCTATCGAGAACGAGGGGAATGGATGGTACTAATGAAGGTGGATTCCCGGTTCGATCCGCTGCGCTCTGACCCACGCTTCGAGCACCTGATGCAACGCATGAACTTTCCCCGAGCGAACTAAGCAGCTGTTCTCCGGCCCCTTACGACTAAGAATGTTGTCCTGAGCTCGGGGTTCGAGTACACAGGCGCCGATAAAAAGGGAAAATGGAAAGGGCCGCGCGCCCGCCGCCCTTTAACGTTCCCTATTGTTCCCCGTTGTTCGGGGCAGTTGCTCGTAACCTCTTGAATCTTTTGGTTGCGGGGGGTGGATTTGAACCCAGCCCCATATCTGAAAGCAGACAAGTTATTGAAATTGCAATTGGCTAGAAGCGCAGGGAAGGCACGAAAGGCAGTTTTGTAGCACAAAAATAGCACAATTGACTGATCAATGTGATACGCAGCCGGCACATTGGGGCGTCCGCCCACCCCGCCGGGCAACCATTCATAGATAAGGTGATTGGAGCGCAAGAGCATCGACCTCTTACGTGTCAGGGTCCGCGGAAGCCGCATTCGATTGATACTCAACGGAACTGGCAGCCCCGCTTGGCATTGAGAGGAACTCTCAGAAACAGCTATTGGACGCCCAGATTGGACGCGAGTACCAGTGGCAGCTGCTTAACAAGACTCATCACCAATCGGACACCTTCGATTTAGGACGCGTTAGAATTCGTCCTGCCGAAACAGGTGCCGCTGAGGATGACCGCCTGGAGGTGATTTCCTGTGCCCGTGGGCTTTGAAGATCACAGGTGCTACACCAGCAACAATGCTGGGGACGATATCCCGGGGTAGCGTCCGCCGCGCTAGCGGCTCAGTTCAAACGCCTTCTGGGAAGTGGCAAGAACTGCCGCCGCCAGTCGATCGATTTCGCTTGAACGTGTGACAGGAGCGAAGCGAACATTAAGGCCGGGCCCGTCGGATTATGAGCATCCAAGAGGGTTCTGATCGGTTATAAAACTTTCTACTTTATCTGATTCTTCAATCGCTACTCAGGAATGGTTCTGACGCGCTCTGATCGATTTCTGATCCGTTCTGGCCATGGAACTGTGACGTTCTTATCACGGTACATGGCCAGCTCTGCCAGTGTTGACTCATCGAGGCATTCAAAGCAAAGCGGCAGGGTTTGGCTGGCCCGCAGGGATCCGGAACAGAGGATTATGAGTACCCAGGGTGGTTCTGATCGGTTATGAAAATTTTCTACTCTACCTGATTCTTCAACCTCTTACCAGAAATAGGTTCTGACGCGTTCTGATCGAGTTTGGCGCCTTCTGACCATGGAACTACTACAGTTTTACTACAGCACAAACGCCTCCCGCATATTCGAGTCCCGGCATTGCACCAAACTCGATCGACTTCTGGGAATGGATAACGCCTATCTCGTCAGCGACCGTGGACCTATCACCCATTTATCACGGCCAAGGTGCAACAATTGATTTGCTCATATTGTCAACCCCAAAAACGGATAGTAGTCGTTGCAAAAGAAACTGCTGCCTACGGTGACCGCTCGCAGGCAGCAGGTATGCTAGGCGCCTTTCTAAAACAGCCTTAGTCCGCTCAAACCTACCGTTACAGTCGAGGGTTCCGTATCGGTGATGTTGAGCGCAGCCGTCCCCATCGTGAGAGGCGAGGGTGCCCGGAACCTCACACCAATCCGGCAACTCGCACCCGGCGCCAGGCCTCCTGCCGGACAGTTGTTGCTGGCGATCTGGAACGTGACGCCGTTGGTGGTTCCCGCGATACTCGCCGTGATCGGACCAGTTGAACCCGATCCCGCCGGCCCCACGTTGGTCAGCGTAACGTTCTGTACCGCGCTGAAGCCCGAACCCACAGTCAGGAACGTCAGGGTCGCGGGTGATCTCGACAGCTTGGTTCCGGAACCTGTCAGATTGACTACTCGATCTGCCGCAGCATCCGGGCTTGCATCATTCGAGTTCACCGTCATCGTGCCAGTGAACGATCCCGATGCAGTCGGATGGAACGTCACGTAAATCCGGCAGGTAGTGCCGGCCGCCAACGTGCTGCCGCAATTCTGGTTCAGGCCCAGGCCAGTCGCTCGCGCGAATGCACCGGTGAACGACGCGCTGATACCAGTCAACGGCGCGCTTCCAGTGCTGCTGACTGTCACGAACTGCGTGGCGCTGGTGGTATTGATCGCGACGCCTCCGAATGCGAGAGACGAAGGATCGACGTCCAGATCAGCGGCCGCGGCCTTGATGAACTCGACCGCTCCGATATCCGGCTCGGAGCCTTGCGGCCTCGGGTTGCCGAAGAAGTCGTGATTCGGAGCGACCGAGTCATCGGCTTTGTCGATCGCCGCCGAGGTCGACATGAGCGAGTAGTTTCCGAGCGTGGCACCTGTGAGATCGGTCAGCGTCAGAGGACCGTAGCTCAGATTGATCCAGTTGTTGCCTTCGTCCACCGTGGCGGCCGGAGTCAGGTTGAACACCGGGCCGGGCAGAGTGGCATCGGAGACTCCTGGGGGAACCTGGAATCCGAAGCCACCGTTCTCAGGCGGAACTCGCGAGCCGTTGCAATACTGGCGGACCACACCAGGAGCACCCGGGGCGAGGTTTCCGTTTCCGCTGTATCCACCGTTCAACGTCGTGAGGATGGAGTTCAACGGTTTGAGCGTGAGACCGGAACTGTGGTCCAGCGGGCCCGTGTCGCCACGGACGCCGATGTCCCAGTACTGGACGCCGGCGCCACCATTCGCTCCAGCCGTCTGGCACTGGCCGGTCGACGCCTGGTTAAGAACCGGCCGCAGCGTAACCAGGTGCTGCTGGTTCTCCAACCCTCCACCGAAGTCGCCCACGGTGATGTTGAAGTAGCGGTTCTGCCAGAACATGTTGTTCTTGAGCAGTGGGTACGACACCAGGCGGCACTCCGCGTTGGTCGCGCTGCTGCTTGCGAAGTGACCTGCCGGGCACGTGATACTTGCTGGCAACGAAGCCGTCAGGTTCGACGTGTTCCGGATGGCCACCAAGCCTGCCGGTTGATAGGTCGAGGCAGTGCAACCTGCATTGCACAGCGGATCCCCTGAAGGCGGAATGCTTGCCTGTGGGGCTCCGAGCGTATTGAAGAGCACGCCAGAGGATGCGGTTGTGTCATTGGACGCGACAGTGTTGTTGATGAGGTTCGTGTTCAGCGAATCCTGCAGCGAAACACCGCCACCATCCCAGCCGGCCACGTTGTTTGCGATGATGTTGTTGGTTACGTTCACGCTGTACCAATTGTTCGGGCTATTCGGGAAGCGTGAGACTTCTGCACCGTTCACGGCCTGCAGCCGCAATCCGCCGCCGCTGCCGCTCTCAGCACTGTTCCCCTGGATCAGGTTTGCGTCGATGTTCAGCCCAGGGCCAACACCGTCGCTCAGCGCCGGTGGGCAATCGATGTCGGTCGTGGTACCGCATTCGACGGCCACTCCGTTCACGATCGTCACACCGTCGGGGGCCGCGCCCATCACCAGAATTCCGCCGCCGTTTGTGGGGATCGTCGGGTTGAAGCTCTGGTTAAAGATGACCGCGTTGTGCGAGATGTCGCCGTTGTAGCTAAGTCCGAGGTGAACCACGCCACCACCGTCGCCAGTGCTGAGGTTGCCGCACACCCAGTTGTTGTTGAAGTGATAGTAGTCCGAACCGGTGCAGAACGTCACACCACCACCGCCAGCCGGGGTCGCCGAGAACAATTCGTCACCGAGGGAGGCGTTCTGGGTGATCGAGTTGTTGTGCACGTTCGTGTTGGTCTGCAACAGGTAAGGCAGCTGCGTGCCATCCGGGGTTCCGCGCGGAACCGCACGTGGAGGATTGTTGGTATCCGCGAAGTCAGCAGTGCCGGTGATGATCGGCTCAGGGAATTCACCCAGACCGATGGTGATACCGCCAGAGATGGTTCCAGCATTCGCGAAGATACGGTTGTTGGAAACCTCCAGGTAGTGGTTCCAACCGTGCGCGAAGATGCCGCCACCGCCCTGCGAGCTGTTCGTAATCGTAATGCCGTCGATGCGTGACGGGTTACACAGGAAGTTCGCTGGGAAGTCGCGACAATCCCGATTGTTGTTCTGCAGCGCAACCGTCCCGTCGGGGAAGGCCGCTTCCGCACCAGTTCCGAAAGCGTCGGAACCAGCGGGATAGCGCACACCCTTGCCGAGAACCGTGATGCCCGCGCCTTCGTAGGCTCCCAACAGCGTGGGCTCCTGTAGAAGTTCAGCCAGGTTTCCGTTCAGCGTCGTATCCCATCCAACGATGCCTTCCAGCGGAATGCGATCGACTTGCAGGCGCATGCTGGCCGGGCAACTTCCGTCAGGATTCTGGTTCGTGATGGGCTGGCCGTTCTGCGCCAGGCCGAACAGGCAGACCGCTTGCTTCCGCCACGGATCCATCTTCCCTGACGGATGAGCGTTCGCGTTGATGGTGACGGAGGCAGCGCCGACGCCTTGGAGGCGGACAGGCTTCCACATCAGCACGACTTCGTAGTAGGTGCCCGGTCCCAGGATGATGAGGTCGCCAGGATCCGCGCTGTCAATTGCAGTCTGAACAGCGTTGTTCGCAGCATTCTCTCCGTTGATGTACTTCGGAGCCTTCCCGGCGACCGTGACCGTGACTGCGTCAATCGATTTCTTGCCGTTGCCCGCAGTGATGACCAGCTGTCCACAACGCGCAGAGTTGCCCAGGCTCGAGGGAGTCGTCCGCTGGGAAATGGTGCAGGTCGACTGCGACGAACTCAGGTTCGGCACGCTGATCTTGATCTGGCTGTCGCTCCACGACGTGATCGTCGCAGGAACTCCAGCGATCGTGACGCTCGATGACGTGTTGCAGGCTGCGTTCCCGGCCGTGGGACTGGTGCAACGTGTCCCGAAGCCGTAGTGTCGCGTGACAAATTTCTGGTTGAACGGAGCTGTTGTCGCTTGCGGGCCGGAGTATGCATTATTCGGAACCTGCATGCCCGCAGTGCCATTCGGAGCCAAAGCATTGATCGTGAGGGTGTGGCCAGCCGCGCTAACCCACGGTCCTGCACCGCCGCCGTTCGAATCGCCGATCACGCTGGCGACCGCAGGCGTCGCATCCGGATAAGCGCAATCCACAGGATCGTAGCCTTCTGCGAAGCCGGCCGTCGGAATAACCGGGGTATCCATGTAGGCCGTCTGCCCAGGCATAAACGACCACTCGTAGCAGAACTGGCTGTAGCTCGGGTTATACAGAGGATCGGTGATCATCGTGCCATTGGGACCCGGAATCGGACCCGGATCGTTCATGCACGTCACCATCACCTGAGGCGCGTAACCCGTCGGGTTGGGCGGGTTCACTTCCCAGGTCGAGTAGGTGAGGCCATCAAAGAAACCCCACTGATCGCTGTAGGTTCGCGAAATCTCCACGCCGTTGAAGTCCTTGTAAGAAACAGGAAGATTTGGCACGGAGAACTTCTCCCCGAAGGCCGGCGCAAACGGATCGAACTCAGATGCGAAGTCATCCGTGATGATGCCGGTGTAGTGAGCCGAAACGTGAGTCGAGCTGAAGACATAGAACTTCGCCAGCACCGACATCTGGTCTTCGAGCGTCACTTCTTTGCGATCGCAAAGATTACGCGTGGCACCCGCGAAGGGCGAGACTTCGGCCGAACCCGGGTACAGGCTGATGAAGTCGGGAACGACGCGCGCCTGGCCGACGCAAGGCCAGAACTGCTCGACGCTGCCCGTATCACCTTCACGTCGCGGCTGCACGCCGAGATCGGTTGTGGGGTTCTGGTGATTGTTGGGGTTGTAGGCATCGCCGACTGCGGCCTGGTCAGGCAATATGAAGATACTGCCCAATCCGCCAAACTGCTGAACAGCGGGAGCGATGTAGTTGTCGCCGATCAGGATGTTCTTGTCTTCTTCCTTCACCAGTTCGTAGCCCGGGGGAACCACCACTTCGACTACGTACTTCCCTGCCGGCAACATCGGCAGACCACCATAATAAGGATCAGCAGAGTCAGGATCAGGAACGCAGATCGCGCAATTGGTTCCCGTCGGCTTGCCCGTCTGAGCATTGCGGCCGATAACGCTCGGGAACTGGTACATACCGTCATAAGGAGCAGGCTGCACCTGGTTGAAGGAGTGCATACCGTCGTAGCACTTGAATTGGCCGTTGTTCGGAAGCGCGACCGTGGGGTTCAGCCACTGGGTTCCGCCAGCCAGCGTGAAGAAGAACGGACTGGTGGCATCCTGTCCAGGGCAGCTCATGTTCGGAAGACCATCCGCGCGGAAGCCCTGCGCCCAATCGTCCCAGCTGCTGGTATAGGTGTAGTCCACCAGCTTGAGGCTGTCGGTTCCATCCGGAGCCGTACCCTTCTGATAGAGATTGATCCTCACGTTCGGGACCATCGGTTCCCAGCTGAGTTGCAGCAAGAGAGCCGGATCATCAAAGGGGCGCGTCGAAGCGTAAATGACGTGTCCCTTGATACCGCCGTTCTCGTGCTCAGCAAATGGCGCCTTGCCGAATTCAATGAATTCGTAGTTGCCAATGAATCCCTGCCAGGCTTCGCTCGTTACCCACGGGGGATCGATGCGCCCGGTCGAAGGGGAAGTCGCGCTGCTCCCTGGGCCATTGGCAACCGAGAAGCCGTTGCAGTCGGCGTTGTCGCAATAGACCGAGCCGGGGAAACGCAGATTTTGCGGAAGGTGGTTGGTCTCAAGCGTGTTCGCGAGGTGCGAAGCGATGCCTGAGGTCCCGCCGCCCGCCGTGCCATCGGCCGGCCCGCCCGCGTCGTACACCGCGTGCACACCGGTCTGCTTGTAGCGAGTGGTATCGGCTTCCAGCACGAGCCAGTTGAAGAATGGGAAGATCTCGTTGAAGCCTGCAAACCCGTTCAGGTCGGTATTGTTGAAGTTGGAATAGCTGCCGTCACGGAAACGAACGTTGGTCGGAACTAGAGGAAGACCGGGCTCTACCGGGTCCCCTTGTCCGTCGACATTGGAAACGCCGTCATGATAACCAGGGCTTCCCGGACCAGTCCCCACATCGAGGAACGTACGGGTCGCAAGGTTGGTGCGCCACTGCTGCATGGGCACATCGCCCATGTCAAACGCCTTTCCGCCAACGACCGCGACCGGGAACGACAGACCATCTACAAGCAGGTCGTTCCACTGGTCGAATACGGTAATTCTCCAAGACCCATCCGGAACATTGGTGAAGTGGAAAGTACCGTCCGAATTGCAGGTCGCGAAGTCGAAGTCCTCTGCGTCCGGATCGCCTAGGCTGACGTAGCACTGGGTGTAGCTATTGGCGTCGTAGGATCCGCTGCTGTACAGCCTCTCATCGGGCGAGCGACTGATGCGCACAGTCGTGACCTTACCGGTGATCGAGTTGGCAGTGCTGCAGGGGGCGATGCAACCAGCGTTCACCCCCGCCTTGCGAGACTTGATGATCGCCGGACTGGCGAAACCAATCATCACGTGGAAGCCGGCCGGCCCAAATTCCTGGAAGTACGCCGGTTCACCTGACTTGATGAAAGCCTCGTGAGGCTTGGTGCCATCGAGCGTATTGGTCTGCAGCCACTCTTCCCCACGAGCAATTCGATCCGCTCCGGGCGTCGCAATCACCTCGTACAGTCCCGGGTACAGGTTCACGATGAGCGCCTGTCCCGCAAGTGGAGAGAGTGTCGTGCCGTCCGACTCATACTTCGGACATGTCACGATCATTCCCACCAGCCCGTCTTTGGCCTTGGTGATCGGACACGCATCGTTGCCAGTGACCGGATCGATGCGCCCCGCGAGGCTGTTCGACAACGGCATGTTGAACATGTCGTAAGTCGGTTGGCCCGTGGAATCACCGAAGCCGCCTGCCTGGTCATTCAACGTAATAGCGAAGCCGCCAAGACCGGGTTCGTTGGTGGCGAGTACGTCAACGCCGCCGCCCGCGTCGTTTTCACCGTTCAGCGGCCAGTCATCTTCGAACACGAACACCGCGATCTGCGATGTCTGTTTCGGCGTCGGCTCCAGATTTACGGTCACCGAGGTTTGCCCCGGTGCGATCGGCGAGCCGCCCATGTCGTGTCCGCAAACTGCGTTCGGATCGGTTCCGCACGTCGAGGGATCTCCCGTGAAGCCTGCGTTGAACGGATCAGCGGCATCCCCAGGAAGGATGGACAGGTAATACGCCTTCGTCGGATCGAGATGCACCTGGCTGGGGTCGAGCGCGATCTGCTGCGTCGCGTCCGTACGGCAAACACCGTTGCCCACGTCGCAAACCGCACCGGTGTGGGTGCCGGTGTTGGGGTCGAGAACAGTCTGACCCGATTCGCACGCGGTCGTTCCTACGCATCCAGAAGCCACGACCGGCATGTAGCTGGTGTGGAAGTTTGTGCCCAGGCTCGGAACGTTGGTCCCAGTGTTGATCTGGGTCGTCGGATCAATTCGGAAGGTACGGTCTTCTTCAATGATCCAGCGATAGTCGGAGATCACGCCATGCGGCGGTCGCGCGTCCTGAATCTTCACCACCAGGTTTGTGGGAGTCGGGAATGTCAACGTGACGGTTGCTGCCGAAGCGCTTACCGTTCCCTGCGAGTTCTTCGCCTTGTAGGTGAAGGTGTAGGTTCCCGGGGACGTAGCCGTCGCTGTAAAGGATCCATCTACTCCGCCCACCACGTGCAGCGCCGAAGCGTTGCTTCCCGTGGCAGTAATGGATGTGGTATCGACCGACAGGGGATAGCCCGCACCGTCTGAGTCGTTGGCGAGAACACCCGGCCCCTTCACTTCAATCTTGGTAGCGATGTTGCTGGCGTAAGCGTCGGGGTTCACCGTGATGCCGCCCGCTCCTTCAATGGCCGCGGGCGAAATCTGGACGGTCGCGATCAAACCGCTTGAGCAGATCCCCCCACTCACGGTTCCGTTCGCGCAGTAAGTGAAGCTGTCAGTAGTCGTACCGGAGTTTGGCACGTAGGTGAAAGTGCCATTCGCGCTGAGAGTCAGCGTTCCTAATGTCGGAGCCCCCATCACCGTCACGCCATTTACAGCCGTGTCATTCGCGATCACGCCCTTCCCCGGGTCTGATACCGCCAGCGTTTTCCCGGGAACGAGCGAATAGGTGTCGTTCTGAACTGCAGGCGTCACACCTGTCGGTAAAGAACCATTTCCTACTTTGAGGTAAGCCAACATGCCGCCGTCGCGCTGGTTGTTCGTCGAGAGACTCAGCTGGCGGTCGAAGATCGCATAGGCAGCATCCTTGAAAGTCGTCGGCAGCGTCGCCGCATTGGCCGTCGGTTTCACAATGACGTCGTACGTCTTGCCGGCAGGAAGGAATACTGAGTTCTGCAGTCGGGGATTTCCGGGAAGCGGGTTTCCGTCTTCCGCGACCAACGAGAGGTCCAGGCCTACCACCGACGGCACGTGCATGCGCAGACCAGCATTCACGAAGCGCAACAGAACATTGCCCGTGGTCGCGGCACTCAGCACCGAGTATGACGAGGCGCCGACGTTGCTTTTGTCGAACGACACGCCGTTGATCATGTAGTAGCGAGGATCGTAGTTCACGGCAGGGGGATAGCAGGTATGAACCGTTCCGCAGCCCGACGGGCCACCCACCCATAGAGTAGTTTCTGCCGTGGAACTGATCGTTCCGCTGCACGGCCCGCTTACCGAGGTGCATCCGGCGACTGTCTCTTCAAACAACTCGACTGCCTGGTTCTGAACAGGATCAATTTCGCTTAGGAGCACCGGCACATCCACGTCGTACTTGACGTTCAGATATGCAGCGTTGGTCGCGCTTGCATCGATCACGCGCAGTACGCCGTACAAGCCCATCGGACCCTGAATCGAAGGATGCGTCCCGGCCTCGATCAGGTACGTGCCCGCCTTCAGGCTGTTCCAGGCAGGAAGAGCCGTTCCGGAATTTCCCGATGCCACTTCCGTGCCGAAGGAGCGAATGCGTGGCCCCTGATTCGGCGGGGTAAATGTCGGATCGCCGGATGCTGGAGGATTCGAGCCCGCGATTGGCCACTGCGCCGTCTGCGTACTGTGCGGGAAATTCGAGGCCGGGTCCGTGGTACCGCCGTTGCCCAGACCGCCGCCAAGCTGGCCGACGATCATCAGCGAGGTCGGCACTGGGAGTCCGTTCGCCAGCGTAATCGTCAGGTTCGTGCCGCTCGTCACGGTGATCATGGGCGGCTGCCACGAGGTTCCGGTCTGCGCCAGGAATGCTCCGGAAGCGTCCGTCTTAAGCGAGGTGCAGCTCGCATTAACCGGAGCACTGGCAGAACTGCAGAACAGGCCCCACATGGGAACGATCTGCCCATCGGGGAGAGTCAAAGTCGTGCGCTGCGCCGACAAGCTGACAGATTGTGCAGAACAAAGATTCGCCAAGAGGAGGAGGCTGGCAATCGCCAGTGCTGCGGTCTTCACACTTGTCTTGAGATAGTTGGATTGCATTGCTTGTCTCCTCGGTAATTAATTCGACTCGTTGATAACGTAGGCCCGCGGATCGACGAGCATCATCATCATCATTCCGCCCGGAAAGATGTTGTTGGTGGTGATCTCGCGTTCGTTGTGCGAGTGCCACATGAAGGCGAAGCCCGCTTCGGAGCCCGGATCGTTGCCCACGGTTCCTGAGGGAGGAATTGGCGTAGAAGCAACCGCGCGCCCGGTGGCGTCCGGTCCCAGATACGGACTGCCGCCGTACCACGGACCATCGGCGAGAATCGTTGGGTCGGGGAGTGTAACCGGACCACCGCTACCTACATCGCCGAAGGGGTTCTTTTCGAGGGCCCTCAGGTGATCCTGGCACCACTCGTAATAGTTCGGCGCACCAGCATTCGTCGTGTAATAGCCGTTCGCGTCAGGAATGCAGGGAGGATTGTTCGCGGCGTTGTGGCCATAGACATCCCAGTTCAAACCCTTGCCGGTCCAGTAGAAGATTCCATCGATGGACTGACCAGGAGTTGTGGTCGTCGTGAAGAGCAGCGGCCCGCCTGGCTTCGTCGGATCGTTCGCGCTCAAAATGACATGCCCGTCGCGCGCAAGAACGCGAACGTGATTTCCGTGCTCGTGGAACGGATGCTGCCAGCGGCCTTGTCCGATGATCCGCAGAAGCACGAGTTCGCCCGGATGCATGTGGGGATTGCCGTTGTAGGGCTGGTGTGGGTATTGAACGGCGTAGTTTCCATCCATGTCGTCGGGCATGGAGCGGCCGTTGATCATGAAGTAGGCAGGGTGGTACGGCTCGGTGACGACGTCCATGCAGCCCGCGGTAACGCCAGCCGGGCAAGTCTTAGTGGATTGCTCTTCTGCTTGACGGTGAATCTTCGGATCGATCTCAGAGAACTGGAAGAGATACTCGCGGTCGTAGCAGCTGCCAGCGAGGTCATACGCGGCACCGTTGGCGCTCAGCCGATAGTCGTTCTCTCCATTGGCGCCCTCTGCCCCTAGGTTGGCGTTCGGACAATTCGGGTAATTCGCATTCGATGAACTGGGCAGCACGATGACCGCGCCGTACATACCCATCTCCACCTGCAAATCGCCCTGTGTTCCGCTGTAATAAGCGCGGGTTCCCGGGGTAGATGCAGTGAACGTGTAGGTCACGGTCCCGCCATTCAAGGCTTCTTGCGTCAGCAAGCCCTGCACTCCCCCGTTGGTCGTCACTTGGAATCCAGGGAACAGAATCGAAGTGTTTCCTGCCGCGGCTGGCAGCGCGTTGTGCAAGGTCACCGATACCGTTTGGCCCTCTGTGACGACCAAGGTCGGGCCCGGTACTTGCATGGTGGGGCAAGTGGCACCGGGCATCTTGGCTGCGGGAGGATTGAAACCGGCGGGGGCCGAGTTGCACCCGTAGCCCCAGGAATAGACCATCGATCCATCAGGCTGCGTGATGAACGACGACTGCGCTGTCAGATCGAAGCTGGGACCAGTGATTCCAGGTGCGGCTGCGTAAGCGGAGACAGTCAAGAGGAGGAGCAGTCCGGCCGTCAGAGCGGGAAGCAGTCGTGTCATCGAGAAAACTCTTTTCTTGGTCATGAAATTCATGGCTGCTCTCCTATTGGCAATTCGTCCCCGTGCCGTGATGTGTGACTGGATCAACCGTGGTGCAGATGTGCACCTCCGTCATCAGTCCGCCGAAGTTCTCGGCATCGTTCGACAGGTGGTCAAGGTTCGGGGTGTACAGGAAGTAGGTGCTGCCGGCCGGGTACCGCGCGCTATCGCTGGCGTCAAGAATGACGTCGAGCGACTCGCCGCCGCCCAACGTGATCGAGTTGCTGTAGTAGGAAGTGTCCGCACCCGCCATGTCCCGCAGCAAGCGCGCATTTATGCCCACTACGTGCATCGGAATTCCCAGCGAAGCCAGCGTCTGATATTCCGAGACATCGAGATCGGAGATACGAAGTAGCGCCTTGCCGCCCACGGGAATATTGACAACGGCATTCAGAGGCTGGGAGGGGCGCGCCACTCCGTCTGCCGACTGCGTGTAAATCGCCGTCGAGACGGTCGGCTGCCCAACATAGGGAGAGGTAGTGTTCGGGCCGATCGCACCCGGATCCACCCACTGCGTGGTGCGCACTGTGTCGGGATAGCTGCGCCCATTCAGCAGGAAGTACTTGTCCTTCATGTCCACGAACCCTTCGGGGTTGAACGTCATACCCACGAAGTGGAAGTTCGGATCGAAGCCATGGATCTGCAGCGGATACTCAACGTCGTACGCGGTAGAACCATCGCCATCGTTATAGGCGTAGAGCGTGGGGTGGCCGCTCCTATTGCTCTGTCGGGTCGCGCTTTGGGTGGTTGGAAGAGGGCTGGAGCACAGAATGTCGGGGTTCGTGTGGGCGCTGTCGTTCAGCGGATAACACGCCGTTCGCGGGTCACCCTGCTGGCTCAGCAGCGCGCTGTAGAGATTGCCCGAAACGCGATCTTGCCGTGGGCGAACGTAGAGTTGCCCCACCATGCCCATCTGCAAGTGTTCCGGAGGCGTGATGTGGCAGTGCCAGAAGTAAGTCCCCGCATCTGGCGCTAGGTAGTAATACGTGAAGCTGCCGCCGATATTGATCGCAACCGATGCATCCGGAACGCCGTCATAAAACGACGACGCGTTCGGATAGCCGTGAAAGTGCACGGTGTGCTGTTCGAATAGGTCGGGCCGCATGATCATGCCCACGTTCGTGAGCGTGAGGAAGAATTCATCGTCCTCGTCGATCGAGATAAGCGGCGCCGGAATATTGCCGTTCATGACGGCGAGATCCATGATCGGCCGCGGATCGACATGGCCGGTGAGAGCGCCGCCCGCTTCGGCGTCGGGCATCAAACCAACCGCGCCGTTAGGCGCGCTCACTGGGTCGTAGGGAGTGTTGAAGGCAGGCGCGAACTGCGTTCCGCCGGTCGACAACCCATTCGCGATATCCGAGACTCCCGAGAGCGGGCCGAACGAGAACAGGTACGTCTGCGACCCGTCGCCCATGGTGGCGTATCCATCGCCGCCGGAAATCTGCTGGCACTTGATGGCTCCGTTGACTCCGCCCGGGCCCACGTACGCGGGCTCAGCGGCCACGGCCGATGGGTGCAGACCTGTCGAGGTCGGGCATTGCACTCGAAAGGACTGCGCGTTTGCGGAAAGGGTCGCGAGACACATCAGAAGAATCGGCAACCAAACCTGGTACGGCTTTCTCATGGCTGTTCAGCTCCTTCCTACCTGCCAGACATTAAGTTCCGGCGTTGAGGAGTACTCTTCGGTGACTCAACGCGCACGCGCGTCGAGACATTCGACCCGGGGATAGAAATTGGGGGAACGCGACTCCTGGGGGAGGATGTCGTTACGAGCCAGTTCTCGCTCACGTCTGCGCTGAAGTCATCTGCCTTCGAGATCCGATAAGGCACACTTCAACGAAGGGCGGGCGTACATGCTCGCCGGGGGGAAAGGCTTCCTCGCAGATTTCAGGAACCCTATAGGGCCTGACTCAGACGAGGCCGGATGCTTGGAGGAGTTTCAACAGAACTCGTCGGGCCGCACATTGCTCGTGTTGCGATCCAACCACGCGGAGCTTATGTTCACACGCCCGTGGAGTCAAGATGGCGGGCCTGCAATTTACTGCCATTTTAAATTTTTAACATGTCTTAACGACCAGTATTGGCGCGGGTTTTCACACACCACGCTTGGAGTCACTCAAGTGAAGCGGCCCGCATGAAGGCGACCGCGTGTATTTACGGTGATTTAACTCCCTTAACACACGAAACCAGTAACCTCAGTCGTGAGGTGAAGCATGAGCGCTACAAGTCTAGGAAATGTACCACCGATCGAAAGACATCCAGCAGCCGGCGAAGAGGTGAGCGCGGCTCCTCCGAGGAAAAATGCGATCGTCACGCCGCAGTTGGAAGAGTTTATGCGTCAGATATGCGACTTGGTGGACAACCATCCCGAGTGGGTACACCAGAGTCAGCCGGAGCGAATGAAGAATTTCCTGTTGGCGGTGAGAGAGATCTAGCGACGAAACAAAGTTAGTGATCGATTTGCGCCTGCAAGAATCTACACCTCTCTCGCTCCCGCAAATTTGTACCCGACACCCGCGACCGTGGTGATTAACTCCGGCCGGCTGGGCTCTTCTTCGAGTTTCTGGCGAAGGCTGAATACGTGGACATCGACGGTTCGCGTGTAGGCGCTCGCATCGTAACCCCACACTGCACGTAGTAATTCTGCTCTTGAAATCGTCTTCCCAGCCCGCTCCATGAAGTAGCGCAGTAGCTGGAATTCCCGACCCGACAGGTGAATCGGTTTGCCGTCACGGATCACTTCTTTTCGCGCGAAATCCACACGCAGATTGCCCACCTGATGCACGCCGCGCCCTGTCTGCACAGGAGCCCGCCGCAACAGCGCCTCAATGCGGACAATCAGTTCAGCTGACTCGAAGGGCTTGGTCAGGTAATCATCGCCACCGAGTTTGAAGCCGACGACTTTGTCGACGATTTCGTTGCGCGCAGTCAGAAACAAGATCGGCGTGGCCAAGCCCGATTGCCGGATATCGCGACAAAGGTCGAAGCCGCTGCGGTAAGGCAGCATGACGTCGAGGATCAAGAGATCAAAAGGCGAGGAGGTCACCTTCTCCAGTCCTTCCTGCCCGTCTTTGGCGGTCTCTACGACGTATCCCTCGCCACGAAGGCGGTCGCTGAGGGTGGTTCTCAGGGCGTCTTGATCTTCGACCAACAGAATATTTTCGTTCATACGGACTTCATGGCTCCCAGCACGGCCTCATCTTCGCTTAGATGCGATTCCTCGGCAATTGGCAAATGTAACGTGAAAGTACTGCCCACGCCAACTTCGCTCGTAACCGAGATTCTGCCTGCCATCGATTCAGCAATGTGCTTCGCCACCGACAATCCGAGCCCCGTCCCATTGATCTGCGCGGCAACCACCTCCGGGCTGCGATAAAAAGGCTTGAAGACCTGATTCAATTCCGCGGCATTGATTCCCACTCCGCGGTCTTGCACACTGATTCTCACCTCCCGATCGCGACCACCGGACACCTCGGCCGACACTCCAATCCATCTACTCTTCCCACTGTATTTCATTGCGTTCCCGATGAGGTTCTGCAGGCAGCGCGCGATCGCTTTCGGATCTCCCAATACCCAAACGGTGAGTGGAGGGGGACGGAAATCTAAAGTGAACCCTGCCTGATCCGACACAGGAGCCAGATTCTTCCGAACGTCTTCGAACACTCCCACCAACTGAACCTTATGCAAGGAGTAAGCGAGTTTCCCCGCTCGCACAGAGGCAAATAACAGAATCTGATCAACCAGATCCATCAGTTGGCGCGACTGCGTCGTAATCAGCGTCCCGTACAACGCCAAATTCGGCACGAACCCGTCCGTCATGTTCTGACCAGCTGACAGGATCGCCGCCAGCGGAGTTCGCAACTCGTGCGAAACCGATGTGACGAAATCCATCTGCAGACCTGCAAGATTCTGTGCCTGCTGACTGGCCACAACCACTAGCACCGTGCTGGCCGCAAGCAGAAGCAAGATGACTCCACCGATGATCAGGTTGCTGCGCCAAACCTTGGTAATCGTAGCTTCCAGCGGGCCAGTCCGATGCTGCAAAACCAGCAACCAGGGACCTCCCGCGCGCGTGCCTGCGATGACCGGGAACCAGACGGGACCGGAGAAGCTGCGCCACTGTTCGCCTCGTACCGACCGGCTGTTCTTCACCGTTTGCCAAAAACTCCCTTCGGTGCTCTCCGGCGGCGGACCGAATATGTTCATCACGGAATCGGAACTGCTTACATCCGCCACCCCAAATCCGGGATCCGATGAGTAGAGCAATCGCGGCGTCTTACCGGCCTCGACCACAGCCACCTTGTATTCGAGTCCAGCCGAACCGGCGAAATATCGTTGCGTCAAGCCAGGAAGAATTCTGTCGCGCACCGTGTCCAGGTTCAGAACGACCACGACCCAATCCACGGGGTCGAGTCGGCTGGGCGTGCTGGCTTGGAATGAAGACGGCTGTGTGTGATGGAAGATGGGATGGACGATCGCTGGGATCCCTTCGTCAAACTGCCAGCCCGTGATGGCCGTACTGCGCAGCTTCTGCGCCGGCTGTAGTCCCGCAACATCAGTCTTCACTGCCTCATCGTCCGAGCGCCAGGCCCGCAGGGCAGCGCGGAGACTTCCCGAATCTTGTTGCAGGTGATCCAGTAGCGGCTGCAGACCGCGGGGTATTGCTGAATTCTCGATTTCACCCCGCTCGGCGAACCTCAGCAACTGATGTTTCGATCCCTGGCTGGTCTCCCAGATGTAAACATCTTTGATCAGGTCACGATTGGTATACAGATTCTCGACTGAATCAGGGTCGCTGGCAGCACGAATCCATTCATCGTAACGCCGCAGATAATCGTCGCGCGTATCGCGAGCACCAGAGTCGGGTCCAATCTGTAAAGCGACACAGATAGCTGAAAATTCGCCGTACAGATCGAGGTGCCAGTTCATCATCGCCGACTCCAGGTCGGCGCCCATACGAACTTCCGTGGCTTGCCGGATTTGTGCATTCCAGCGGTACTGCAGGCCTCCAATGGCTACCAAAAGAACGACAATCCCGCACAAGACAGCAGCCCACCGCCAGGAAAAAGATCGCTTTAACATCATGAGACTTTGCTCTTTTGGCCAGAACCGCTGGCCGCACACCCGTCAACTGACGGCGTGAGGGGACAACACTCCGCTTCGTAACAATGAAGTGATGCCTACACGGTCACTGGGTCGGGGGAAGGGTTGAATTCCAACTTGCCAGCTATCGCTGCTATTTGCAAGCCAATTTATGAGGCGGTTCATCTCCGATGAGTTCGAAAACTCAGTGTATGACTTGATTTTTCAGAGTCGGGGCTGCCTTGAACTGCGAAGGTGTGACAAAGGGTGTTTGAAAACTAACCATTCCTAACGTCATGAGTGGAGACTGGAAAGTCCAATCTTTACCGCATCCCGCGAACGCAATTCCGGGGCAGGTTTTCTAACGTCGTGCCTGGAAAGAAAAAGCGGGTTGATGGGCGCTGAGCCCGACCGCGGGTCGCGGAACGATAGCGAGGAGAGTTGCATCGAGTACAATTGGGCCGCCATGACCAATCTCACTTCAGCAATCAAGCAACTAGAGCAGGAACGCAGGCGTCTCTCGTCTCGACTTGAACAACTTAATAATGCTGTCTCCGCACTCACAACAACAAGCAGCACCCGCGGGTGGACAATGTCCGCCGCTGGTCGCGCTCGGATCGCCGCGGCTCAACGTGCCCGGTGGGCTAAAGCGAAAGGCCAGAAGGTCGTTTCGATTGCTTCCAGGAAACGTCGCAGAGTGTCCGCCGCCGCAATTGCTCGAATTCGCGCTGCTCAGAAAGCTCGCTGGGCGAAATGGCGGAAGGCTAAGAAGACGGCGTGAGGCGCTTCTGTCCATCCTGTGCAGTCAGCCCTGACTAGCACAAAAACTCACGAACCCTCTAAAGAGAAGTGTCGGATCGCCAGAGCTATGAGCGACGATAAGGTCGCAACCTCGTTGTAGTGGCCATCAAGTCTCCTCCTGGTTAGACGAGGAGTGCTACGTTCGGAAACTGACATTCGGGCCAAAGAACCGTGTGTTAGGCACGGGTAGTCGTGAACCGATCTACTCTCTGTCTAGTCATTGCATCGGTTCGACCGCCTGGCATGTTGGTCTGGCCGTCCTTGCAGGTGGAGCGCAGGAGAGTTGACCCGTGGCATCAAGTGGTCTTGTTTCTTCAGCTTATAGGTTGAGGAATAGATGAGAAGCAGGTGATCGGTGGAGTATCGACACGCCCGGCCCATGTGCGCAAGGCTGACCGCATTTTAGTCGCTTGTCACAGTTGGCGGGTGGCGGGCCACTTCAACAATGTGGGGCGGGCATAAAGCCCGAAGGGCAAATGAACAACATCCGTCATTCATCTGTTCGCGTAGACACAATGCGAGCCCTCCGTTTCATCGGCCTGTGCGGCTGCCTAGCCCTCCTGATTTCTATCGCTTCACCGGCAGATGACGCTGTTCAGCACGAATTGGCGCCTAGCCGCCCGCGCCATGTTCTACGAGTGTCGAACGCGAACCACCCTGCTTCTCTGGCACCAAAGACTCAGGCGTTCGCGAACACAAGTTTCGGCTCACCACAACTGCAAACTCGTCGGACCTGGATCCCAACCAAGAACGTCACGTTCTCCAGCGAAATCTACTCTCACCCAACGGGTGATCGCTCCCCGCCTCGTTTCCTCCTTTAGTTCGCTCCAAGTCTGAACCACCCCCAAAGCGTCGACCGTGAGAGTCCGGCAGCGCCTCCGGGGTGGAGGACTTGCCCAACTCATCGTTCCCGGGCCGGACCTTTTCTCGAGCGCTGCACTGGCTAGACGAGAGGCTGACTGACGGCCAAGGCCGCAGTACGTCCCAAGAACCACCGATTTTGCAGGAGACGGCGAGCTATGCGCAACCACACAGACAAACGAGTGCGAGCGATTCAGAAGCGCCGGAGCGTGATCCCTCCTACCGCCATTGCATTGGTGATCGTGCTGGCGTTCCAGAGCGCTGGCCCCGCACTGCACGCCCTGGAGATACCCAAAAACGATTCCGCAGAAAGCGCTGCACAAAAGAAGGCTGCCAGGGTGAAGGCAGAAGTGGCCCGGCGCGGCGTGGGCCCCAAAGCACGCGTACGGGTGAAGTTGCGGGATAAGCACGAGTTCAAGGGACACATCACTCAGATTGATGAAGATTCGTTCGAGGTGCTGGTAGACCAAGACGGGCTCGATCCACAAAGCGTTCAGAGTCGCCTGATCACCATCCCGTACGCGGACCTCGAGAAAATTCGCGGGCCGAGATCACGGGTGGCGAGTATCGCGATCGGAGTGGGCATGACAGTTGCGGCCCTGGCGGCACTGGCCGTGATCGTCTATGCGGAATTGCATAAGCACGACCACTGTTACTAAGCGCAGAAACCGGAGGAGGCTTTCGATGGGTTGTGAAAAGGAATTCTGTCGGGAATCGCGGTGAGCATATGCGGCGCGGTTTTGCTGCAAGCGCAGTCTCCGGAAACAAAACCGAGTTCTGCAGAAGTCCTGCGGACCTTCAAGACCATTTGTGTGCAATCCAAGACTCCGCTGGCGAAGCCGGCAATGCTGGCGGGCGAACTTCAGAAGAGCAGTGATTTCGATAAGTGGGGAATGTCCATCACCAGTGATCCCGCCGACGCCGATGTCGTGGTCGAGATGGATCACCAGCCGGGATGGTTTTACTACACCTACACGATGACGTACCGGACCAGCGGGCTTGTTCTCGCGGTGGGCCAGGTGGATGTGTGGGACGGCAAGTACGCCTCGGCAAAGATCGCCAAGGCGATCATGAAGCGGTGCGCAGCTGTTCGCAAGACACAGAAAGACAAGTAGCCGGTAAGTCGGGAAAGCGATTCGACGCTAAGTAGAACGTGCAGCTTACTTCAATCTTCGGAGGAATCTGTATATGAAAACGATCTGTCTTTGCCTGGTTGCGGTCCTGACCTTGCACACGTACGGCGTTGCCAGTGAGGCGGAGGGTCGGTCCGATAGCGAGCCCACGACTGCCAGTAACACTCAGCCGGCGGAAAAAATCAAAGCGGAAGTCGAGCGCCGTGGCACGGGCGAGAAATCTCGCGTCAAGGTACGCCTTCGAGATAAGACCGAGCTAAAGGGATACATCAGCCAAATCGACGCGTCGTCGTTCCAGGTAACCGAGGAGAAGACAGGGAAAGTGATGACGCTTGGCTACGCCGATGTCGAGAAAGTCGGCGGGCGTGGCATGTCGCGGAACACAAAGACGGTGATCTTCATTGGGGTGGGGATTGCCGCGGCGGGAATCATTCTCGGGATACTCGCAGGGGCCCTCAATCATTCGTAGGGCGGTGGCCTGAACGGCCACAAGACTCCAAAGGACAACTGTAAAGCAGTGCTCGGGGAACTGAGGGGACGTTTTTTGTTCGAAAGCGAAGCAGTTCACTCAGATGGGGAGGAGTTATGAAAAAGAACCTGGTGTTGATGATTGGACTCCTGGTGTTTTGCTCGTCATCGATCGCGCAAGAGTTTAAGCCAGTCGAGGTCTATGGCGGATATCAGTTTGCTCATGCCCAGCCGAACGCCAACGGCAATGGCTGGAATGTCGGGGTTACTGGAAACCTCACCCGTTCCATCGGAATCACGGGCGACTTCAGTGGCAACTACGAATCCGGGTCATCGCTCTACACCTACATGGTCGGGCCAACCTTCGCGCTCCGCACGAAGCGCGTCACGCCCTTTACACATGCGTTATTCGGAGGTGCCCATGCCGATGGGGTGAACGCATTCTCCATGGCACTAGGCAGTGGCTTGGACGTGAACGCCGGGGAGCACGTTGCGATCCGCGTGATCCAGGCGGACTGGCTCATGTTTCGCCGGGCGAGGGAAAACAACAACGGAAATGCGCGGGTGTCGGTGGGGCTGGTGTTTCGCCTTTAGCGGCCCCTGCCTGAAACGGAGGAGTTCTGTGGAATGTGTCTCGGGCCATAGCAGTTTTCGAATTCAGAACAAGAAAAGAGGAGGCAACCAATGTCAGACGATTTGATGAAACGGAGTCACAAACGGAATGCACTTTTCGGAGCGTTACTGGTGCTGGGCATGTTTTCTGGCGTTGCCAGGGCCGCCGACGTTACGGTCGACTGCACCGGCGCGACGGGCGGAGCTTTCACCAGCATTAGCGCGGCCTTGGAGACGCTCGACCGGCAAGGGCCAAACACAATCTTCCTGCTGCCTGGCCAGTGCGTCGAACCGGTGCGAATCATCGACCGGGAACGTCTCACGATCGACGCTTCTCCCCTAGGGAATGCGTGGGCAGTGAGTCCGGACGGCAGTCCGCCCATTGTGATCTCAGGATCACACGGAATCAGCTTGATCCAGATGGGAGCGACCGGAGGCAACTTCAACGGCATTCTCATCAATCGACATTCTGAAGTATCCATTCTCGGGATGACGATTCAAAACAACGGCGGCAACGGAGTGGTGGTAAGAGGTGGCTCAACAGTTTTATTTGGAGACAACAACATCAGCCTTAACGGAGCCAACGGCGTCAACGTGGTGGAAAACTCCGTGGGTACCTTCACGGGAAGCGCTCCGGGAGAGAACGGCATGCTGGCCGAACATAACGGAGAGAACGGGCTGCGCTGCTCATACGGAGCTACCTGCTTCTTGCTGGGGTTCGTGACCGCCCAGAACAACGGAGTGGCTGGCCTGTCGGTGTCGAACGGCGCGCGTGTGCAAGTTAACTCCAACGATGGCGCGAACATATTTCAGGGAAACACCTTTGCGGGGATTGCGGTAGCTCGAAACTCGACCGCGTTTATCGTGGGAGCGCAGCGGACATTCGTGCAAAACAACCCCGGTATGGGAATCGACGTGGAAGGGAATGCCAGCCTGGTGCTGTTAGACACGACGGTCAGCAACAACCAGCAGGCGGGTTTGTCGGCGGTACGCTTGTCGCTGGCAGAATTCGGCGGAAATAATATCTTCGCCGACAATGGCACGGCGAATCTTTCGTGTGATTCCACGTCCCTGTTTAGCGGTGACTTGGCCGGCATCGGAACAATCAGTTGCAAGCGGATCGAGCGCGCTAATGGGCCGCCCCGTCACGGGCGGATCGACGAATAGGAGGCGTGCATCGTAAGCAACTCAAAAATGGGGTGACGTCGCTCGGCGGTGGGGCAAAGGGAGGGCGTGCTGTACGGGCTGGCAGCCGCGCCCTCCTTTGACCAGCAGCAAATGTAGGGCGGCTCGAGTTGCGGGTAACGGCGAGACTGACTTGTTCCCTGTCGAGGTCGCATCCTCAAAATACAAACCGAGAGTCACAGAACTCTGCCGGAAGCGGGTCCTAAGGGAACCGTGGTCTGGCCCACAGCCCGCACCTAAGAAGCTGGACGAATCACCTCCGTTTCTCGCTGGCCCGGCTGGCTCCTGCTCCAGCATCGGCTGCTTCTCGCTTTCCTTCTTGAGGTGCTCGTGGCAGACGCTGAGGTGGCCCAGTCTGTTCAGGGCGTCGCGGTCACAAAAGAGGCACTTGGGGATCGGGGGCGGAGGCGTCGTTCTAGGCGGTGGTGATCCATAGAGACCATGCGCGGGTACCTCAAACGGCTACTCGACTCCTCGGATCCGAGGGCGAGCGTCCATAACGCTCGTTTATGCGAGCATCGTCGTCGGAGTTCTCTTCCTTGTCGTCGGGATCGTGCGTCACGGCAGGGCCTCCCGTTCGATTGGAATACTGCATTCGGGATTCTCGTTGCCGCAGCCGTCGGTGGGAAAATTAATGAAAGCGAGATCCTATTTACTGCCTTGCTGAGCGGCGCGCTCGTATCGACACTTCGCCGTGGGATGACGATTGGAATCCTCGCTTCAATATTGCTCCAACTCAACCCGTTCCGGTGATTCGGCAGCATCCAAAAGAACCAGTCCGGCAGATTTCGTTGATGAAATGGGGTCTCATCCCGCATTGGGCAAAGGACGCTTCAATCGCTGCGATCACGATCAACGCGAAGTCGGAAACTGCCGCAACGAAGCCAGCCTTCCGCGATCCTCTGAAATTCCGTAACGTACGTGCGTACGTATAGAAGGCATTTAGTCGCTTTGATCTGTCCAACAGGTATACCTGTGCGCCAGCAACCGACCCAGCGAAACAGGGGGCGAAAGGTCGCATAAAACGGGATGAAAATTCGCTCCCTTCCGAACCACCCGACTTAAAGAGCCCGCACATTCGACTTCCCTCCATGGCTTAAGTATCCTTTTTCAAATACCGGGAGGCTACAATGAGCCTTTTTCGTGTTGCTACCGTTCTTGTCATGTGTGGCATCGCCCTCTCTGCTGTCGGGAAATCTGGAACGCCACAGAACTCAGCAACGAAGGAAGCCGCCCAGCCGGATGACATTCCCAAGTCCATCGCGGAAAGCGTCAGCGGCACGCTCCAGTTTGCGGAAGGAAATTTTATCGGACTCGCTGAAGCCATGCCAGAAGACAAGTATTCCTACATTCCCGCAGTCGGCAAGTTCGAAGGCGTCCGCAGCTTCGGGGAACAAGTGAAGCACGTCGCCTGCGCCCAGTTCGCCTTCTTTAACGAATTTGAGGGCAAGAAACCCCCTGAGGACTGCGAAAAGGGTGGGCACGATTCGGCGAAAACCAAAGCCGAGTTGATTAAGTATCTCAAGGACTCCTTCGACTACTCGAACCGTGTCCTCGCCACGCTCACTGCGAACAATGCGCTCGACCGTGTCGAAGGCCGCTACGCCGGACCGAACACCAAACTCGGCATCTCGGTCATTTCGGTTTGGCACATAACCGACCACTACGGACAACTAGTCGAGTACCTGCGCCTGAACGGTATCGTTCCACCATTCACACAGAAATATGGGGTGAAGGTTCGGTGAATCGTCTGGGAGACGGCTCCCCGACTCTCCGATCCTTCGAAATCCTCGTTTCGTTCGCAGCCGCGTTGCCGACGATTCTGTGATCGGCGCACCAAAACAGATAACGTTATTCCTGTTCTGAATCGGCCTATCATCCAAAGAACAGTCAGTAGGAGCTACGCTCATGGCACCGAATCAAGTTGTACTTTACTTCGAGACGCCGGAAGATGCTTTGCTTTTCACTGTGGCTGCCAGTTCCGTCATGTCAGCAGAAGGGGCGGTCCATAGCAGCAAGGCAGCGGTCAGGGTTGCGCAGGAACTTTGCAAGGCCAATCGAATCACGACTGAGGGTGCACTCAACATCACGTGAAGGGCGGCAAATTAAATGATTCGAAAAGCTGTGCTCCAAATAGGAGTTCCCGCGCTCCTCGCTTTGATTGCATGGAATGCATACCTTGCCGTCAGCCATCTAAAACGGGTGGAGAAATCTGCGGCACTCACACTTGAAAGCTTCGCGCTCCAAGTGGAATTGTCTGGCCTATTGAGAGATGTCACCGATATGGAATCGGGTCAGCGAGGATACCTGCTCACCGGGGACGCTGCCTACTTGGAGCCCTATACTGAGGCGAAGAGCAGGATCGAAATGGATTTTGCCAATCTCCGCACGGGGCTCTCGAATCGGACGCAGCACGAACAATTACTGGAGTTGCAGTTGGAGTCCTTGGTTAAATCCAAGCAGGCTGAGATGGAACGTTCTATTAGTTTGCGCCAACACGGGTATCGCCTTCGCTCATTCAAGCTAATTGATACGGACGAGGGAAAGGGCTACATGGATGAGATTCGGCGCATTGCGTCTTCGCTCTCCTCATCGGAGAGCAGCAATTTCGCGAGATTAAAGGGAGAGAGGACTGCCGCACTGAAGAGGGCATTTTCTGCAACCATTATTTCCAATTTTGTCCTGCTGGTGCTAGCAATATGCGCATTTGGGCTGATCCGCCATCAGGGGCGACTGCTCCGAGAAGAAGCCGCCCGGAGCAGGAATGAGCTAGTGGTGCGGAATTTGCAGTTAGACAAATTGACCGCTGCCCTTTCCGGGCAAGCGCGTTCGAACATGGTTTCCCTCAATATGAACTCCCGGTTGCTGCTTGAGAATTACGGAGGGTTTCTGCCACGACAGGGGCACGCATATGCTGAGCAGATGAAAGAAGCGGCGGCAGAAATGGAACGACTCCGACAAGATTTGGTTGGCAGCCCATCATCGAACGGTGACGGAAGGGCAGCTTAGCAAGCATTATCGAGGGCGCTGGCTGATAACAAGGATTTCTTTCCCAGAGCGCCGACCCCAACATCCGCACTCTATGCCTCACGTCTATACTCATCGCTACAGGTCTTCTCGGAAAGGAGGGCGGCGGCAATGAAGATGAAGGGCTTTCTACTCGTCATCATATTCGCACTTGCTACCATGATGTGGGCACAGAGTGCACCCGTGAAAATATCCGGCTCTAACCGTAGTGGAGGCCAGTTTCGGTTCGAGCATGGCCAAGAAACGATGGAGATGCATATACAGGAGACGGAGGCCTTGAAGGCCGACGTGGAGAAGATGAAGTCTTCCCTTGCTCAGATGAAAGCTAACCTTCTCACGATCCGGGAGCGGAACGAGCTGGATCGGTGGCGCAACAACGTGGATATGTGGGAAGTGATGGTCGGGCACATGGATCGCATGCTAAAGCAAATGGAGTCCAGAGGAGCCGCCACAGGCGGCGCTTCTCCTGCTGTGCCGACCGAAAAGAAACCCCCCGAGTAAAACGCGAGTCAGTGAGTGTACTGGCGATTTTTCAACAGTCTGAGACCCGCGTACGGGATTGTGCTGTCGCTGTGCTCAAACTTTGTGGAGGTGATTCAGCACTTTGCTGCCCGCCCACAACACTACAACACACAGCGCGACAATCAGAAGGGAGGTCATTTCTTGAGTTCCTCCTGGCAGCGGCGAGCAAGCTACGCGGCAGCTTCTCGGTCGATGAGTTCAGCGTAGAGGTGACAGATGCGGTCGCACCTGTCCTCGTATTCGCAGAGTTCTGCCTCTGTGGCGCAGCCGAAAGTTTCTTTTTCCAGGGTATTCAGTTGTGATTCGAGCAGGTCAGCTAGTTCAGCACGAGCGCGTGTTGTGGAGTCGGGGGATGGCATGACGAACTCCTTAACAACAGTCTAGCGACGGGAATGCCTCTGTCCATACCCACTATTCCCTAGGGGCGGGTCAGGGACAATGCTTGCTAGTGGTTAATGAGTGATGTGGATATTTCAGCAGCTAGGGCTTTAGCGTTCCCTCGCGATTGAAGAACTCTCGTCAAACCAAACGCAGACTCTTGAGCGAAGCGCGTGCGGCGCCACCGCTGATGTCAGGCACGATTGTCAGCTCAAGGAGACCAATATCTGAGAGTTCCACTGAGTATTCTTCGATCTCCCGCGTTGACGCAGGCGGACTGAAATTCCATCGCTGGCGCACAATCTCTCGAAACGGCCCACCAGGATTCGCGGATGCTCGTAACACAAACTCTTGAGTGCGCGTCATCTCGTTCTCCTCGAAAACCAGCGAGATGCGTTTGAGCTCTTGAGGCTCATCAAAAACCAACCGTATTGTCTGAGCTCCCGGGTGAGCGGCGCGCCAGCCTTGGCCTCGCTCGATCGATAACGAAGACTCAATTGGAAAATCTTTATCCTCTGACGTGACCTCCACCTTGGCTGCGCGCTCGAGATCTAGCCAACTGTCTTGCTCGTGAGCGTTTGTGGGAGTCTGAGTGACGATCCGTTTTCGCATGTTGCCTCATCTGCGTTGCTAGGCTGCGGACAAGTTATCGAGCGTGGTCGGACAGAGCAAGTTGCGGCCTGAACCCAGCAACTCTGACATATCCTCAAATTTTGAGATCAAGGCTGCTACTCCGGCAGAACGTGCTTCTTTCTCAGTGAAGGCATCGCTATGTATGCTGAACATCAGGATGGGTACTTCGGGCATAAGCCGTTTCAGAGCACGCGTCGCATCGAGACCGTTCATCACCGGCATCGAGAGATCCAGTAGAATCAGATCTGGGTTCAACTTCAAAGCTACCCTCAATTGCCTGCCTTCCGTTCTCCGCTACTACGCAAACTTCAAAATCCGGTTCCCGGCTGAACAGTTCACCAAGCCTCTGCCGAACAAAGGCATTGTCGTCCGCCATTAAAACAGATTTCACGATCGCTGTGATCGCGCATGAGGTGAATGCTGCGTGCAGCACTTCACCGCGTCGTTGAGTTGGGATGCGGAAGATGGCACAGAGGTTTTGGGAAGAACACGAAAAACCCTAATGCCAGTCGCGGATTGCGAGACTAACAATCGTACTGAACCGGCGGCATTACCGGAGCAATACTATAGAAGTGCGCGTTTGCGCTTAACGGGGAGCGAGGTCTGTGATGGAACTCCTCCAAAGCCTGGTTAATCTTGGTGATGAGGTCGAGCATTTTCTTGGGGTCCTTTTCTTTCGACGCCAGCTCGCACAAAACGCGCCAATCTTCTGATCCGTTTGTGTCCTTCATGGTGCCTCCTTATGGACAGGAAACCACGAGCATCCTCCTGAAAGCACGTTTGATACCTCAACTCGCTAAGGGACACACCATTTCTCCCGGTTCTCAAGTGATTGCTATCTAGGAACTTAGGACTTCTCTGTAGTTTGTATGGAATTTAGCCTTATGGAAAATCTGCGCTCGATTGGCGACAAATGCCATGCAATCCGTCTAGCAGGCTAAGTGATTAGCCGTCTGAGCGGAAGAACTCGGCACTGGTACAGTCGCCACCACCGTAGTCCCTTTTTTGTCCGAACGAATCTCGAAGCGACCGCCGAATTGCTTAATTCGCTCGCGCATCCCTTGAATGCCGACTCCTACTTTTTTGTGCGAGCCGTTTCCCCCTGAAGGCATTCCTTTGCCCTGGTCACGCACTTCCACCTTCACCTCGTTTCCATCGCGCGTGACGCGGATAGCGGCAACCCGACTTCCCGAGTGACGATGAATGTTTGTGAGGCACTCCTGAACAACCCGAAAGATGGCGGTTTCGAGTTCGGGTGGGAGTCGCTCGAAATTACCTGGAATGTCAAAATTCACTTTGATCTTGCTGCGCTCTTCAAATCCTTCCAGGAATAGGCGGAGAGCGGACGAAAGGCCGACTTCATCCAGTAGAGGCGGATGCAACAAATGCGAGATGGTGCGCAGCTGATTCGAAAGTTCCTTCACAAAGCCGACACTCTCCTTAATCGCTTTCACAGCACCCGGGGGGAGTTTTCCATTTTCGGACGCCAGAGGGGTCAGGTTCATGCTCAGTGCAGCCAATATCTGCCCGGCACTGTCGTGCAGTTCGCGAGCGATGCGCCGTCTTTCCTCGTCCTGCGTCTTTAACAACTGGCCCGAGAGCGTGCGCAAGACTTCTTCCGCTCCTTTGCGCTGAGTAATGTCGCGGATGGCGCTCGTCACGACAAGGCCTTCTTCAGTTTCTAACGGACTCAGGCTGATTTCGATCGGAATCTCATGACCATCTTTGTGAAGCCCGTAAAGTTCCAGGCCTGCACCCATCGTGCGGACGCGAGGTTCGAGAAAGAAACCCTCTCGATGCCCCAAGTGTGAGCCCCGGAACCGTTGAGGCATCAGCATCTCAATCTCACGATCCAACAGCTCTTCTCGTTCATAACCGAATAGCCGTTGCACCTGGGCATTGGCTAGCACAATCCTTCCCTCTCGATTTACCACGAGCATTGCGTCCGGTGCCGACTCCAACAGTCCACGAAACTTCACTTCTGCCTGCTTGAGCTCCGCAGTACGCTCAATGACCCGCCCCTCCAATTGGGTATGTGCCTCTTGTAATGAAGCTTGCGCGTCCCGCAGCGCCGTCAGCAATTTGTCCTTGGTATCCGAAGCCTCTCCGGCCTCCGCACGTTCCGTTATCACCGCCCCCAATACCAGCCCGGTTATGGCGGTTACCGCGATGAAAATCTGCAGAAGTGCAGCGTCATGCAGAGGGTTATGTTTTGCGAAAGGCCCATTCCCATGTGCTGTGGCCCAGACCGATATTGCTGCGAGCAAAAATGTTGCGGTCGACGCACCAAACGTTCGAAAACGAATGGCTGCCCAAATCACGAACGGGAATGCCAGAAAGGCCAGAGCGTCGTCTTTCAATCCAGGTCCCAGCCGACCAAATATTGCGAGGCATGTCGCAACGAGACCGAACAGCAGGGCCAGTGGCTCAACGATGCTAGCTTTCGTAAACGATCTTATGAGGTCTCGACGTCTAACAAAGAACATCGGCGTGATGATCAGCACGCCCATGGCGTCGCCAAGCCACCAAACCTGCCATGCCGTAGTGAAACCAGACCAGGCACGCACGTGCGTCAAAAGAAGTGTTGTGACGCCGACAGAGGCCGCAATCATTGGAGCTAGTGCAGCACCCAAAGCCATCAGCCCCAAAACGTCTCGTAGCCGTTCAAAGGAGGGTCTGCCCTTTGCGAATCGGCGCACCAGGTAGCCGCCCACTAAAGCGCTCGATGTATTGCCCAGTGCGATTCCCGCGCTCGATAACGTTGGAATGGGGCTTAGAAAGTTAACAAAGAACGCGGCGAAGGCGATTGCGGGCCAGACTTCGTAACCCCAGAGCAACACGGATGCCAGCGCGACACCTGAAGCGGGCCACACGGGTGAGACGTTGCCACTTGTGAATGGCACGGAGAGGCCGACTTTACCGGCAGTGAGGTACAGGACGAGGACGAGCGCCAATCGCACGGCATATCCTTGGAATGCACCACGCGAAAGGTCGTGGCGCCACCAACGCTCTGCGTCCGCATCTCCGTCGGTCGTATGCATCTGAAAAACCCAAAATTATAAGGACGGGAGGACTTTCAAGTAGGCCAATGCTACTACACTGGCTCGCCGAAAGACACGTACCATGCGTCTCCAAGACTCTCCACTAATGGAAATCGTGGGAGACGAGTGATGAAGGAAAACCGATCAGCAAGCGGCCGTGCGGTTGTGATTCGCCAAAACTAGATCGCGTGATGTTGAGTTGCGAGGCACAGCACATTCTCACTCGAGGGCGAGCGGTTCTTCACAGAGATCAACCAACATGGAATGGTGTTGGTAATCAAACCAGTGGCAAAAGACATCGAAACTCTGATTTCGCCAAGTTGATGTATCCGCGTACCACCCCGCCAGTTGCTCTTCGAAAATCTCCTCACACAATTCGTGCAAAACATCGGCCACGTCGTCGTCCGTATCACATTCCGGGATGAGGTAGA
>Ga0207665_10000273_pt1 | contig 35752 bp, 46 predicted proteins | sample LARL112metaG_FD_184351 | JGI IMG/M metagenome (GOLD analysis project Ga0207665, IMG submission 184351) | Corn, switchgrass and miscanthus rhizosphere microbial communities from Kellogg Biological Station, Michigan, USA - LAR L11-2 metaG... | ecosystem: Host-associated > Plants > Roots >... | reverse complement strand
GCGAACTGGAAACAGGGCGAGGATGTGATCATCGCCGGCTCGGTAACGGACGACGAAGCCAAGAAAATCTGGCCACAAGGATTCAAGGCACCGCGGCCTTACATTCGTATTGTCCCGCAACCGCGCGGTTAGGCGAACACACCGATTGCGCAGCGAAGGCGCGGGCTTTAAGGTCCGCGCCTTTGCTATTTTAACGACGGCTGGAGCCGACTAAAGATGAATGAAGCGGCCAACAAGCAACCGCCCTTTGCGGAATTCCTCGGCCTGAAGGTGACCCACGTATCGCCCGAACGCGTAACGGCAGAGCTGGTCGCTCGCGAGGAGCTCAATAACCGGTTCGGCATTTTGCACGGCGGAGCGCTCATGGCCCTCGCCGACAATCTCGGTGGAACAGCGACCACAGCCAACCTCAAGCCCGGTCAGTCGACAACCACAGTCGAAAGCAAAACCAATTTCTTTGCGGCCGTACCCATCGGCGATGTGGCAAAGGCGGAATGCACGCCACTTCACCGCGGCCGAACGACGATGGTCTGGCAAACGCGGATTACACGCAGCGACGGCCGGCTGTGCGCACTCGTAACGCAGACGCAACTCGTGCTGGAACGGGGAAAGCAGTAGTCAGGCCTGCCGCGCGCCCCGGTTGGCGAGCACAACGCCGCCGGCGCAGATCACCATGCCGAGGATCGAAATGGCGTCCAACCGCTCGCCGAACAAAAGGTAGGCGAACAGGGCCGTCACCACCGGGACCAGGTAGAACAGACTGGCGAAACCGGTCGCGGCAGACCGGCGGATCAACCAGTACATCAGACCGACCGCCGCAATCGACAGCACAAGCACAAGCCATGCGAGCGCGAATATGAGCTCGCCGGTCCAGTGGATCTCGCGCGTTTCGAACGCAAAGGCTCCGAGCGCGAAAAGCACTCCCGCTCCGATGTATTGGACGAGGTTGCCTGAGCGCCAGTCGATCGCGCCGCAATAGCGCTTCTGATAGAGCGTCCCCAGCGTAATGCCGATCAGGGAGAGAAAACTCGCGATCCAGCCGAGCGTAGAGCCTGCAAGGACGATATTGCGATCGTGCAGCACAAGCAAAACGCCGACGAGACCGAGCGAAAGCCCGATCCACTGCACCCGCGTCACCGTTTCACCCATGAACCGGTTGGCGATGGTCGATGTCAGGATGGGTTGCAGTCCGGGGATCAAGGCCGAAATCCCGGCCGGGACGCCTTGGCTGATGGCTGTGAAGACCCCGCCGAGATAGAGGCCGTGCACCAGCGAGCCTGCGACGAGACTGTGTTCGATTTCGCCGGCATCGGGAGGTTTGGTACCTCCGATGATTGCGATCGCGGCCATGATCACGACGACAAAAAACATGCGCACCGCGAGGAAGGTCAACGGTTCGATGTAAGGCAGGCCGTAGCGAGCACCGATGAAGCCGGTGCTCCACAGGAGCACGAACAGCACCGGCGCAGTCGCAATCGCCAGTCGACTAAGACTCATGGAGATTCCGGCGCTGTGGGGCTATCGAAAGATGGCGGGTGTCGTGCCTATACCACTTTTTTGGCTTGCCCGTCTTCTCGGGATGGGGCCCTATACAGTCGGGTCTGAACCGACCTGCACGGGGATTTGATTGGGGCCTTCGCCATGAGATTGCTCGCGTATTACATCGTATTCGTCCTCGTCGGCATGGTGGTCGCCTACCTGATCGGTCGGGCCGTCGAGCAGTGGTCGGCTGGGGCCAGCTTGCCTGTGTTCCTTGCGTGTTTCTTTTTTGTTTTCTGGGCCGCCTGGCGGCTGGCCGTGCGCGTGACCGCCTGAGTTCACGCGAGTTCGCTCGAGTTCCCTGTCCACGCTAATTTCGGAACCGGCAGCGCACCTGCGGGTTTCCCCATTTCGAGACGAAGCACAGCGTCTCGAGATATGGAGGAAACTGTCATGACTGATCCACGATTTACCGATCCGCGGCTGAGTGATCCGGTTATACGCCGCGATGAGAGCGCCGCTGGCGGAATGTGGGGTTGGATTGCCGGTGTGGCCGTATTGCTGCTGATAGGTTTTCTGATCGTCGCCGGCTGGAACAACAATAGCACGACCGCCAGCAATGGTTCGTCGAGCGCGCCGACGACGCGATCGACGCCGCCGCCACCGAGCACCACGGGTTCGGGAACGACGTCGACGCAGCCGCTGTCGGCGCCGTCGACTCCGTCGACGCCGTCGCCAACTCCCGCGGAGCCGCCGAAGTCACAGTAACATTTTGTAAGTAGCAAAAACGTCCCGGCGCCAACGAGGCGCCGGGACCAAAACTATTTGGAGTTCCGATGAATTCGTGCCGCGGAAGGCGCGGTCATCCGAGGACGGAATAGATCCCGAACGCAAGGGTCGCGCTGGCTACAGCCTCTATCGCCTGAAATTCAATTCCTGACAGTTCATTGCTGACATAGGGGAACAAGAGACCCCCGAACGGCAGCATGAAAGCCGCGACGAAACCCACGCACAGCAACTTGGTCAGCAGCGCCTCATCAAGCATGAAAAATTCCCCTTCCCCAGCCAATACTTTGCATAGGGGTGGGCTGCCCGGCAATCATCTAAATGCATCATCGATCGGAACGCGATAACCGTTGGCCAGACGGTTCGTCTCATTGGCCATTCCCACAACAGCCATGACCTCACCATGCATCGCCTCGGTCATGCCGGCCTTGCGCGCCGCGAAAGTGTGACTGGCGATGCAATAAGGGCAGCCATTTGTCACCGAGACCGCAAGATAGATCACCTCCTTGACGAGCGGATCAAGCGCTCCCGGCGCCATGATCTCCTTCACGCTTTCCCAGGTGCGTTTGAGTGTCGCCGGATCGCGCGCAAGATATTTCCAGAAGTTGTTCACGTCCGCGACGTTGCGTGTCTTTTTGATGTCATCATAAACGGCACGCACTTGTGGTGAAGCGTCGGCATATTCAATCGGGGTTGTCATGGAAGCTCCTCGACACGCAAAGGCCTTTGGGTGGACGATATTGTCATTGCCGGCCTCGGCACGGCAATCCATGATGCGTGGCGGCGACACCAGAAAGACCGCATGGCCGGAGAAGATTCATGCCGAAGTCACCGGATTATTTCGCTGGCAAGACCATCATCATTACCGGCGCCGCCAGCGGGATCGGCCGTGCGGCGGCACTTATTTTTGCCCGCGAAAAGGCGAACGTTGTTTGTGCCGACATCGACGAGGCCGGCGTGGAAACGACCGCCGAGAAGATCAACGCAATCGGCAGCCAGGCGCTGGCCCTGGCTATTGATGTTACAAAGCGAGCCGCCGTTGACGATATGGTCCAGCTTGCCATCGACGGATTCGGCAGCGTGCAATTCCTGTTCAACTCGGCCGGCGCCGCAATAAGACGCGCAAAGTTTCTCGAAATCGACGACGCTCTTTTGGACAAGACCTTCGACCTGAATGTCAAAGGCACTTTCTACGCCATGCAGGCCGTGCTGCCGCACATGCTCGCCAACAAGTTCGGCGTGATCGTGAACATGGGCAGCATGGCGCACAGACGTGGTGGCCCCGGCTCATCGGTCCATTACGCGGCGGCCAAGGGAGCGGTCGTGACCATGACCATGGGCGTTGCGAGGGAGTTTGCAACGCAGGGAATCCGAGCACTTTCGATCTCGCCCGGGCCCGTCAAAACACCATTTCAGGCGGCGGCAAGCAGTTCGCCGGAGCTGGTGCAGCGCTTCCTCGAGGATGTGCCAATGAACCGCTTCGCCGAGCCCGAGGAGATTGCGGAATTGGTTCTGTTCATGTGCTCCGACGCCTGCGAATTCATGACGGCCGACACTGTTTACGTTAACGGCGGCGGCGGCTGGCGCTGATTTCTGGCGTAAACGGGCTTCCAAACCGTTGCGCAATCCGCACGAAATGGCCCAGGGGCTTTGACTTGGACCACGCTTCGGCGTCAAATTGCGACGTGTGGGAGGCGTAACAATGAGTATCAAATACTTTGCCATCTTTGGCGTCACTGTCGCGGCCGCGTTGGCCTGGGCGCCGCAGACAATTCAAGCTAATGCACACGGAGGCGGATTTAAGATGCATTCCGGCCATTTCGGAAAGCACTTCCCGCATTTCCGACACGGTGCGAGAAACAGAAATTTCAATCAGTGGTGGCCTTATGCGGGGTACGGAGGCGTTTATGCCGTTCCACCCTATGACGACGGCACTGTGAATTATGTCGAACCACCGCCGGTCATCTATGTTTCACAACCACCGGCCGCACTCACCTGTCAGACCACCAAGGAGGTCAAGACAGTGCCTTCAGAGAGCGGCGGCACCCGAGATATCACAATCACGCGCTGCTGAATCAGTTGCGAGCCGCGACACGAGAGCGAGGCCATTTCTTTTGTCGGCCTTGTGAAACCGTGAAAGCTTGTTCGTCGTTGTAATCGGCGTGCCATAATGAAAGGGATAATGATTCGAACGGAACGTCGGGGGCACAACCCAGAACCACAGGAGGAACGCGTGACCAGAATATTTTCTCTCGGTTTGCTCATCGCTATCGGCTTTTTTGGTGTTGCGGCCGCTCAAGCAATGCCGACAGCGCCCCTTGATCAAACGAGACCGCAACTGACTATCCCCGTGGCCGGCGGGTGCGGCCCGGGCTGGCATCGTGACTTCAACGGCATGTGCCGTCCCAATGTCGCGCCACGCGCAGTCGTAGTTGCGCCAGTCCCCATGGTCGTGGCTCCCGGAGCTTGCGGTGGTCGCGGCAGCCATCGGGTTTGCAACGCCTACCGATGCTGGCGTGTTTGCAATTGATTAGTCTGAAAAAGACTCGCAGAGAATTTTGGCCCCGCTTTTGCGGGGCCTCTTTATTCGCGGTGCATGCGTTACCGACGACTTACTAGGCTGCTTTCTCCTGATGCACGAGATTGGCATTTTCCAATTCGAGCATGGCGGCCTTTTTCGCGTTCCCCATCAGGTCGGCCACCGGAATTGTCGCTGTTTCATTTGCTCGCACGAACGGCAGACGAAGATACGGCGGCTCCCGGAACCAGACGTATTCAAACAAATGACCTGTTTCGACGTGCTCGACGGCGATTGTCCGACCGAGAATTTTTATGCCGAAATTGCGGATGCAACCGCCTGTTGCAAGCTTTGGCGACAGAAGCCCGAATATCCGGTGCAGCACCGCATCAATCTCGGTCGGGAAAAACGGTTTGTGCATGATCGCCGCCGCGCCAAGCCTGATTGCCTCGCGTTCACGCAAGCCGTTGTGTTCGCTTGAAATCATCACGACTTTCGCCTGAGGATTGGCAAGCATCAGTTTCGCAAGCGTTGCGTGGCCATCCAAACCAGGCATGTTGACGTCAAGAAACACAACATCAAACGCTTCGGAATTGAATCGCACGACCGCGTCGACCCCGGTGCACACCTCCTCGATGTTCAGATGAAATATGGAGCTGCCCAGAACCTTGCGCATGACTTTCAGCGACACCCGCGAGTCGTCCACAAGAAGAACGCGCATGGAGGCCGTCACGCGCCGGTGAGTTGTCAGGATGGAGTCGATCTCCGGCCGGCCAAATGGCTTGGTCAGAAACTCATAAGCGTCCAGCTGGCGCGCAAGATCAATACAGCGCCTGTTGGCGGCGCCTGACATCAAGGTAACAAAAGTCTTGTTTCCGGCAATGCGCGCCGCCCACAGCGCATCCATGCCACCCATCGTCGGCATGTGAACGTCAATGAAGGCGAGATCAACGCCGTCGTCGAGTGCATTCAGGCATTCGATGCCGTTACAGGCGTGGATGACATCCGTCGCATAATCGACCGGCAGCGCATCGCCGATCAACTGGTGCACCGCATTTGAATCATCGGCGATAAGCACTCTTGGTTGTCCGACAGCCATACAAGTCCCTCCACCAGGCGCCGCCCTGATCCCACCTGGAAAGGAAAATGCATCGCGACGAGGAATGTTCAAGAGACAACAGGAAGACAAAGAGTTCCTGGATAATTTCTACTTGAATTCTTCGCGCCGATTTGAATCAAATGCGGCTAGTAACGCCGTACCGACATCGACGCAAGGCAGCGAACTTGCCGGGTCAAGCGGTCCGTTCTTCCACGAGTGTCACAATATCGCGCGAGCGCGCGACACCCTCGGGCCACGACCGGTTGAAATCAGCGATCATGTCTTTGAATTCGTCGGAGGCGAGCGCGGCGTCGAGCCGAGGTTTGTCGGCAAACTGGTAAACAGCGTAGTGCACGCCCTGCTCCGTCTCACTCCAGAAGCGCCAGGCCTTCTCGCATTTGAAGACCCTGATGGCCCAAGGCAAATGGTCGGTCGAATACCAATGATCGAATTTCGTTCGCAACGGTGCTGCGATGACCGCGCGAACGATGAAAAGCGACTTGGACATCGTTAAACCGGCAAGTTGTCGTGCTTGCGCGCCGGCATCTCCACGTGTTTGTTGCGCAACATCGCCAAAGCCCGCGCGATGCGGCGGCGCGTCGAATGCGGCATGATCACGTCATCGATATAGCCTCGTTCGGCGGCGACAAACGGCGACAGAAAGCGTTCCTCGTATTCTTTCGTCCGTCCCGCGATTTTTTTGGGATCACCGATGTCAGCGCGGAAGATGATTTCAACCGCGCCTTTGGCGCCCATCACGGCAATCTGCGCCGTCGGCCATGCGTAGTTGAGGTCTCCCCCGACGTGTTTCGACGCCATGACGTCATAGGCTCCGCCAAACGCCTTGCGCGTGATCACGGTCACCAGCGGCACCGTGCATTGGCTGTAGGCAAACAATAGCTTGGCGCCATGCTTGATCAGCCCGCCATATTCCTGGTCTGTGCCAGGCAAAAATCCGGGAACATCTACGAAGGTCACGATGGGGATGCCGAATGCGTCGCAGAAGCGCACAAAACGCGCCGCCTTGCGCGAGGCGTCGCTGTCGAGCACGCCGGCGAGCACCATGGGTTGGTTGGCCACGAAGCCAACGGTGCGGCCGGAAACCCGACCAAAACCCGTGACAATGTTCTTTGCGTACGCCGATGAGAGCTCGAAAAAATCGCCTTCGTCGGCGACCTTCAGTATGAGTTCCTTGATGTCGTAGGGTTTGTTGGGATTGTCGGGAATGAGCGTATCGAGGGATTCATCGATGCGGTCCGCCGCGTCCTGCGTAGGCCATTCCGGAACCCCGCTTTCGTTATTGGACGGGAGGAAATCGATCAAGCGCCGCATCTGCAACAGACACTCGACATCGTTCTCGAAGGCGCCATCCGAGACACCGGATTTCGTAGTGTGCACCGACGCTCCGCCCAGCTCTTCAGCGGTAACAACTTCGTTCGTCACCGTCTTCACCACATCCGGACCCGTGACGAACATGTACGATGTGTCGCGTACCATGAAAATGAAATCAGTCATGGCCGGCGAATAGACGTCACCGCCCGCACAAGGGCCCATGATGACGCTGATCTGCGGAATAACGCCCGACGCGATAACGTTGCGCTTGAAGACCTCACCATAGCCGCCGAGTGCCGCGACGCCTTCCTGGATGCGTGCACCGCCCGCATCGAACAGGCCGACGATCGGGCAGCGCGCCTTCATCGCCATATCCTGCACTTTGATGATTTTCTGGGCATGCGTCTCCGACAGCGACCCGCCAAAAACCGTGAAGTCCTTGGAGAAAAGATAGACCGCGCGGCCGTTAACCGTGCCCCAGCCCGTGACCACGCCGTCGCCGGGGATTTTCGTTTTCTCCATTCCGAATTCGTTGGAACGATGCTCGACGAACATGTCGAACTCTTCGAAGGAGCCCTTGTCGAGAAACAACTCGATGCGCTCGCGCGCGGTCAACTTGCCACGCTTGTGCTGCGCCTCGATACGCGCCTTTCCCCCGCCCAGGCGGGCGTCCTCGCGCCGCTTTTCGAGTCTGTCGAGGATATCTTTCATGGAGTGGAGCCCTTCCCCGTGCATTCCGGCCGTCGATGCATACCACACCACAGCCGTCGTCCCGGCGGAAGCTGGCACGGCCGCTGGCTTGAGTTCGGGCTTGGCAGCCCCTCAAAGCCTGCTTACAAGCGCCCCATGAGCGAACCGCAGACGGCCGCCGAACTCATTCAGCAGGGGTTGGTCCACCACAGGGCTGGTCAGATTTCTCTGGCCATGGACCGGTATACCCAGGTGCTGCGCAATGATCCGCGCAACGCCGATGCGCTTTATTACATTGCGTTGATCGCCTGCCACGAAGGCCAGTTTCAGCAAGGCATCGATCTGGCCCGCCGCTCCCTGTCGTTTCGTCCGCGACAGGCCCGGGCGCATAACCTGATCGGCCAGGCGCTTCACCGCATGGGCAAGATCGATGACGCCCTGCAAAGTTTCGACAGTGCCATCGAATGCGACCCCAACCTGGCGGACGCGTACAGCAACCGCGCGAATATGCTCAGTGAACTTGGCCGGGCCAGCGAAGCCCTGTCGAGTTTCGATCGGGCGCTCGCGATCGAGCCAAATTCGGCACCCGACTGGATCAACCGGGGGGCAACCCTCCATGGTGCCGGTCGGCTTGAGGAAGCGATTGCCAGCTACGACAAGGCCATCGCGCTCGATCCCGATTTCGTCGTGCCACATTGCAATCGAGGTCACGTTTTGACGGACCTGGGCCGCGATGCCGAAGCGCTGGCAAGCTATGACCGAGCCATCGCGCTGGAGCCAAAGATGGCCGAGGCCTATCTCGGGCGCGCATTGGCGCTGAAAAAACTCTCACGCGTCGATGATGCCCTGGCGAGCGTCGATAAGGCGATCGCCATAAAGGCGGACGTCGCTAAAATGCACGAAGCCCGCGCGAGCCTGTTGCGCTCGCTTGGGCGTGAAGACGATGCAGGGGCGGCCGATACACGTGCTGCCGAACTTCAGTCGAAGAAAAACGAGCCTTCACAAAGCTGACAATTGCGCGGCATACTGTGGGGGAATTCTTCGGGGGGCTTTTGATAACCGAGGACAGTGACCATGAATAATGCCAAACCTACCGCGCGCCTGACTACGCCGACCGATCTCGGCGCCAATGCCCAAAAAGATATCGCCGGGGCGCTCAATGCGCTGCTCGCGGACACCTTCGCGCTTTATATGAAAACCAAGAACTTTCACTGGCACGTCAGTGGACCTCATTTCCGCGACTATCATTTGCTGTTCGACGAGCACGCGGACCAAATATTCGCCACGACCGATGTGCTCGCTGAGCGCGTTCGCAAGCTCGGCGGGACCACACTGCGATCCATCGGCGATATCACGCGTCATCAACGCCTCAGCGATAATGACGCAGCTTATGTCGATCCACAGGACATGCTGGCAGAATTGCGCGAAGACAATCAGCGCGTGATCACGGCCCTGCGCGAAACTCACGACCTCTGCGACGAACACAACGACGTGGCGACAGCGAGTTTTCTCGAGACATTCATCGACGACGCCGAACGTCGTGTTTGGTTCCTCTACGAAGCCGGGCGTCGGGGCGATCCGACCGGTCACTGATTTTGGACGAGGTAACCGGCGGTCTTGCGCGCGTCGTGCACTTTTCAGCCGACAAGACGCAGGACCGCCGCCGCCGCCTTGAATTCCGCCTCACGATAGGCTCGGCGTTCGAGCGCTAGTTCGTCGCGACCCCATTGCGACATCTGCCAGTCCTCGTCCACATGCGCAGCGGTCCAGGCTGAATCGGTATCGATCGCACCCTGCGCAATCGCCAAGGCCAACAATGCCGAGCCCGTCAACGTTGTAATCGAAGAGACCGCCGCGAGCCGCCACGGATCGCGAGGAATGGCGCGTCGCAATGCCTCTACGGCTTCAGCGGGCTGTGCCACATGCATGACACCTTGCGCCAGTTTGAAATTCGCACCGAAGGCTTCGCGCGCCCAAGCGAGCGCCGGGTCCCAGGCTTGCGACTGTTTGTCGATGAGCTTCAGGGGCGCTTCGGCGCGGTAGCAAAGCAAATCGCTTCCAAGATATTTTGCGATCTCCTCCGCAACGGGCTCGGGATTTTCGCTGACCGCATCGATCACGGCGTTCGCGAGCCGCGTGAGCGGCATGTTCCGCGGGTCGATCGTTTCGCCTTGCGCCTCCCATTCCGCCGCAATGGCCTCAGCGAGCGTCCGCGTGGGCGCGACAAAAGCGCGCCGTCGCGGCGTGAGAATGGGTTTGCCATCGAGCGATATTCCGACACCGTCCGGCGCCTCGGTTAATTGTGCTTGCTTGTAGAATCGCTTTCGCAGACGCGGCCGAACGGCTTGCCGCGCCGCTTCGGTCGGATCGAGCGGCTGGTTCTCGAAAATCTCAGTGAAAATCTCACGCATTGGGACGGTTTGTGCAGCGCAAAATAGCGAGGAACTTCCTTCCTTACATGTTAATTCAGACGGAAAACTTTAGGGACCGAAATGCCATCCTCTCGCCGCTTTCAAGGAGCGAAAAACCATAGAGAGACTTGTGATTGGCGGGACTTCTACACCGAAGGATAAGTAGCCTTGCCTCGTCCCAGCCAATATTATCAGCCTCGGATTCGTGCCTGGAAATGGGCCGATCGGTAGGGAGCCGGAGCCACCGGGGGGCTGTGAGGCGGCGTCGCTCAAGTTGTGCGGAAGTAGCGGGGCGCGTTTCGAGGAGTCAATGAAGAATACCGACATTTCCGACCCAGACTACTTCCACAAGGTCGTGGACTGCCAGTGGGCTTGCCCGGCACATACGCCCGTCCCGGAATACATCCGTCTAATCGCGCACGGCCGGTATTCCGACGCGTACATGATCAACTGGCGCTCGAACGTATTTCCAGGAATTCTCGGTCGCACCTGCGACCGCCCCTGCGAGCCGGCGTGCCGTCGGGTACGCGTGGAGAAGGAGCCGGTGGCTATTTGCCGCCTGAAAAGAGTCGCGGCTGACTATAAAGACGACATTCGCGACCGTCTGCCAAAGCCCGCATCCAAGAAGAACGGCAAACGCATAGCGTTGGTCGGGGGGGGTCCTGCCTCTCTTACCGTGGCTCGCGACCTCGCTCCTCTTGGTTATCACTGCGTGGTCTTCGACCAAGATCCAAAAGCCGGCGGCATGATCCGCACGCAAATTCCGAAATTCCGTCTGCCGGATTCCGTGATCGACGAAGAGTGCGGCTACATCATCGACCTTGGCGTCGAGTTCCGTCCCGGCGCGCGCGTCGACAGCATGAAGACGCTGCTTGGCGACAACTGGGATGCAATCTTTGTTGGATCGGGTGCGCCGCGCGGTCGCGATCTCGATATCCCCGGTCGTAAGGAAGCAGCCAAGAACATCCACATTGGCATTGACTGGCTATCTTCTGTTTCCTTTGGACATATTTCCAAGATCGGCCGCCGCGTTGTCGTTCTCGGCGGCGGCAACACCGCGATGGATTGTTGCCGCTCCGCCCGCCGCCTTGGCGGCGAACAGGTCGACGTCGTGGTGCGCTCCGGTTTTGAGGAAATGAAGGCGTCGCCCTGGGAGAAGGAAGACGCCATGCACGAGGGCATTCCGATCCACAACTACCTCGTGCCCAAAGAATTCACGCACGAGAACGGAAAGCTCACCGGTATCACCTTCGAAAAGGTGAAGGCCGAATACGACGCCAAAGGCCGCCGCAAACTCGTACCGTCCGGCGAACCGGAGCTGCATTTCCCCTGCGACGATGTATTGGTCGCCGTCGGTCAGGAGAATTCATTCCCGTGGATCGAGCGCGACGTAGGGATTGAATTCGACCAATGGGACATGCCGAAAGTCGATTCCAAGACGATGGCATCGACCCACCCGAAAATCTTCTTTGGCGGAGACGCCGCCTTTGGTCCGAAGAACATCATCTGGGCCGTCGCGCACGGGCACGAAGCGGCCGTGTCGATCGACAAACACCTCAATGGCGAAGACATCAACGACCGCCCCGCTCCCGCGGTCGAGGTGATGAGCCAGAAGATGGGCATCCACGAGTGGAGTTACGATAACGAAATCGCGCTCGACAAACGCTACAAGGTGCCACACCGCGACAAAGTCGTTGCACTCAGAGATATCAAGGCCGAAGTCGAGCTTGGTTTCGATGAAAAGCTGGCATTGTCGGAAGCCGGCCGTTGCCTGAATTGCGACGTTCAGACCGTGTTTTCGGCGCAGCTGTGCATCGAATGCGACGCCTGCGTCGACATTTGCCCGATGGATTGCATTACCTTCACCTCCAATGGCGACGAAGCCGATCTGCGCCAACGGCTGAACGCGCCTTCGCACAATCTCACCCAGGATTTGTATGTTCAGGATGGCCTCAAGACCGGTCGCGTGATGGTCAAAGATGAGGACGTCTGCCTGCACTGCGGGCTCTGCGCCGAGCGTTGCCCGACCGGTGCCTGGGACATGCAGAAATTCCTGATCGATATGACTGAGGCAGGGACTTCATGCCGACCGCCACGCCGATCAGCCGCGTAAACGATTTCGTCGTTCGCTTCGCCAACGTCAACGGCTCGGGTTCGGCGAGCGCGAACGAAATGTTTGCGCGAGCGGTTATGCGCATGGGCGTGCCCGTTGCACCGCGCAACATCTTTCCCTCCAACATTCAAGGCCTGCCAACCTGGTACGAGGTCCGCATCTCCGAGGCAGGCCACCTGGGCGCTCGCGGCGGAACGGACCTGATGATCGCGATGAACCCGCAGACTTTTGACAGGGATATCGCGGGTATCGAGCCGGGCGGCTACCTCTTCTACGATTCGACCAAGCCGATGCCGGCGTCGAAATTCCGCGATGACATCACGGTCATTGGCGTGCCGCTCACCGCCATCTGCAACCGCGAATATACCGATCCGCGTCAGCGCCAGCTGTTCAAGAACATTATCTATATCGGCGTACTCACCGCCCTTCTCGACATGGATGTGAAGGTCGTCGAGCAACTCATTGGCGAGCAATATAAAGGCAAGGACAAGCTGATCGAGCCAAATATCAAGGCGCTGCATATCGGCCGTGACTATGCGGTTCTGAACCTGCAGTGCCCGCTCAGCATCAAACTCAGGCGCGCCAACGCCGTCGCCGATCGGATATTCATTGAAGGCAATTCGGCTGCCGCCCTCGGAGCGGTTTATGGCGGCGCGACCGTATGCGCCTGGTATCCGATCACCCCATCATCTTCACTCGCGGATGCCTTCACACGGCATTGCGCGAAATTCCGTATCGATGCGGAGACCAAGCAAGCTAAATACGCGATCATCCAGGCCGAGGACGAGCTTGCCTCGATCGGCGTCGTGATCGGCGCAGGCTGGAACGGCTCACGTGCTTTCACGGCAACGTCTGGCCCCGGCATTTCCTTGATGCAGGAGTTCATCGGCCTCGCCTATTTCGCTGAAATTCCTGCGGTTCTTTTCGACGTCCAGCGTGCCGGCCCCTCGACCGGCATGCCGACCCGCACGCAGCAATGCGATCTCACGTCGTGCGCCTACGCCTCCCACGGCGACACCAAACACATTTTGCTGTTTCCCGAGGACCCGGCCGAAAGCTTTGAATTCGGCGCCCAGGCCTTTGACCTCGCTGATCGCCTGCAGACACCGATCTTCGTGATGCTCGACCTCGACATTGGCATGAACCACCACTTGTCCAAGCCGCTCGCGTGGGACGACAGTCGCAAATACGACCGCGGCAAGGTCATGACGGCGGCCGAGCTCGAAGCCGGGAAGGAATTCGGCCGCTATCTCGATGTCGACGGCGACGGTATCCCCTATCGTACTTATCCCGGTACACACCCCACGAAAGGCTCGTTCTTCACGCGCGGCACTTCACGCGATCGCTACGCGCGATATACGGAAGAAGGCGCGCCTTACGTCGACAACATGCAGCGGCTTATCCGCAAGTTTGAGACCGCCAAGGATCTGGTACCGCGACCACTGATCGCGACCGCGGGGAAGTCCACCAAATACGGCGTGATCTACTATGGGTCGACCTCGCCCGCGATGGACGAGGCTATCCACATGATCGAGGCGCGCGGTCACGCGCTGGACCGCATGCGCGTTCGCGCTTTCCCATTTCATTCCAGCGTCAACAGCTTCGTCGCTGATCACGATTTCGTCTTCGTGGTCGAGCAGAACCGCGACGCACAACTACGCTCGCTGATCGTCAACGAGTGCGGCATCGATCCGGTAAGGCTGGTTCCGATTTTGCACTATGACGGCACGCCCATTACCGCCCGGTTTATCGCCAAGGCCATCGGCGATCACCTCGACAAACTGACGGTGAAGCCGATGAAGGTGACCTCATGACCTATCTCGCAAAGCCGAAATTCCACCACCCCGATCTGCCGAAGAATTCGCTCGGCTACACGCACCGCGACTATGAGGGCACCGTATCGACCCTCTGCGCGGGCTGCGGGCACGACTCGATCACGGGTGCGATTATCCAGGCCTGCTTCGAGCTGTCGATCGAACCGCACCGGGTCGCCAAGATTTCCGGCATCGGCTGTTCCTCGAAGACGCCGACCTACTTCCTCGGCAATTCGCACGGGTTCAATTCGGTGCATGGCCGAATGCCGTCCGTGTTGACTGGCGCCAACCTCGCCAACCGCGACCTGATCTATCTCGGTGTGTCCGGCGACGGTGACAGCGCCTCGATCGGCCTTGGTCAGTTCGCCCACTGCCTGCGACGCGGCGTGAACATGGTCTATATCGTTGAAAACAACGGTGTTTATGGCCTCACCAAGGGACAGTTCTCGGCAACTGCCGACCGCGGCTCAAAATCCAAACGAGGCTTCATCAATACCGACAATTCCATCGATCTCGTCGCGATGGCCTTGCAGCTCGGCGCGAGTTTCGTTGCTCGCTCCTTCTCGGGCGACAAGCATCAGCTGGTTCCGATCATCAAGGCGGCGATCGCGCACCGCGGGGCGGCGTTTATCGATGTCATCTCCCCCTGCGTGGCCTTCAACAATCATGCTGGATCGACCAAGAGCTTCGATTTCGTGCGCGAGCATAACGAAGCGGTGAATAGGCTCGATTTCATCTCCAGCAGGATGCCGATCGAGGTCAAATACGAACCGGGTACGGTCGAGGTCGTCGAGCAGCACGACGGTTCAAAGCTCGCACTACGCAAGCTTGCCGCTGACTACGACATCCACGACCGCACGGCAGCCCTGGGCTTCCTGCAGCAACACGCAGCCAAGGGCCAGATCGTTACCGGCCTCCTGTATGTCGAGGCCGAATCCGAGGATTTGCACGCGCATCTGCGCACAGTGCAGACACCGCTCAATGCTCTCGGCGAAAAAGACCTGTGCCCGGGTCAAGCCGCGCTCGACAAATTCAACGCGGGCTTGCGCTAGCTTGGAATTTCGTCAACTCGGCCGTTCCGATGTACGTATTGCCCCGCTTGTGCTGGGCTGCAATGTGTTCGGCTGGAACGTCGATGAGCCGACGTCATATCGTATCCTCGATGCTTTTGTCGACGCCGGCTTCAACGCGATCGACACCTCGGACAGCTATTCACGCTGGGTACCGGGCCATCCCGGCGGGGAATCTGAAACCATCATCGGGAATTGGCTAAAGTCGTCCGGCAGGCGCGACAAGATCGTGCTCGCGACCAAGGTGGGCGAGGACATGGGCGAAGGCCGCTCCCTTCGCAAGGATTACATCCTGCGCGAATGCGAGGCGTCCCTGCGGCGACTGAAAACCGATCACATCGATCTCTACCAAACGCATTTCGACGACGAGGTGACACCGGTCGCGGAGACAATGGAGGCTTATGCGGAGCTGATCAAAGCCGGAAAAGTCCGCATCGTCGGCGCTTCCAACGTAGGTCCAAGCCGTTTCAAGGCATCACTTGAGGCCAGCAAAAGGCTCGGCCTGCCGCGCTACGAGACGCTGCAGCCGCTCTATAACCTGTCGGACCGCAATGAGTTCGAATCCGGCTATGCCGCGCTGTGCCGGCAGGAAGACATCAGCGTCATTCCGTATTATGGATTGGCCGCCGGTTTCCTCACCGGCAAGTATCGCGCGCCCGCCGACGCCGACAGAAATCCTGCGCGTGGGGGCAGACTGAAGAAATATCTCGACGCGCGCGGCACCCGCATCCTGAAGGCGCTTGACGATGTGGCCGCGCAACACAATGCAACGCCGGCTCAGGTCGCTGTCGCCTGGCTGATCGGCCGCATTACAGCGCCGATTACCAGCGCCACCAGCCCGGCGCAGCTCAAAGAGATCGCCAAGGCACCGCAGATCAAATTGACCGCCGACGACCTCGCCGCGTTCGATCGGGCTACCGCCTCATGAAAGTTTCAGGGGCGCCCCGCGCGGCACACGGAACGCCCCTGATGTCGCACTCAACAAAACTTATTTGAGCGCCTGCAGACGCGAGCGTTCAAACTTTCCGATCCAGCGCTCGCCGATCTCGTGGATCGGGACCGGATTGAGGTAGTGCAACTTCTCGCGCCCACGTTTCACGGTCGCGATCAAATTGGCCTCCTCCAGAATTCCCAGATGCTTGCTCACAGCCTGACGCGTCATATTCAGGCGATCACACAAGTCACTTAGTGTCTGGCCGTTGTCGGCCCTTAGACGATCGAGCAATTCCCTCCGGCTCCGGTCCGCCAACGCTCTGAACACTTCATCCATGAATGATAATATGCAACCATTTGGTTGCATGTCAAGAAGAGTTTCAGAAATGGAACTCTGTTCCGCCGGCGGCGTTGATCGCTCGCATGAGCGCAAAAGCCCCCGGCATCCGCGGAAGCCTTCAGGCCAAGTCGCGCAAGAATAAACGCGGTAACGGCATCACCGACCAAGAGGTCAAGGACGTCGAGGAGCTGGCGACTCCGCGCACGCCGGTTATCTACGAAGTCGTGCGCCGGCTCGGCGAAGAAGAGATGCTGCGCCCTGCCACCTCACTATGGTGGTCGGGAGTCGCGGCGGGTCTTTCGATCAGCTTTTCACTGCTGGCGCAGGCGATCCTTCGTACGCATCTCCCAAATGCGCCCTGGGAACCGCTCGTGACGAGTTTCGGGTATTGCGTCGGCTTCATCATGGCGGTGCTGTCGCGTCAACAACTCTTCACCGAAAGCACGATCACCGCAGTTTTGCCGGTCGCGGCCGAGTTCACCTGGAAAAACGTCGGACGCATGACGCGACTTTGGGCGATCGTGCTCGCGGCGAACCTTGCCGGCACATTGTTCGCGGCCTTGTTCTGCACCTACGCCCCCGTGCTTTCGACGGAGATCTACGACGACATGTTGGCCATCAGTCGCGACCTGCTGGCGTACAGCTGGTGGGAAATGGTCTTTCGCGCCATCGCTTCAGGCTTCCTGATGGCCGCCATGGTGTGGTTGATGCCGGGCGCCGAACGCACCCAGTTTCATGTAATAACGATGATGACATGGCTGATCGCGGTTGGCGGATTTACCCACATCGTCGCGGGCAGTATGGAAGCCTACCTTTTGGTTCTGGCTGGGGATTGGGCGTGGTGGCAGATGATCGTACAGTTCATTCCGCCGGTCCTGATCGGCAACATGATCGGCGGTACGGCGTTGTTTGCGCTCATCGCGTACGCACAAGTAATGGACGAGATTTAAGGTGAGTTGTAATCCGCGCCGCCAGAAACGGCCGCAAGAACTTCCAGCATCACTTTGAAGTCACTGGTTGACGCACGCACCCATGTAGCTGCCGCGATCGGCACCTTGACCAAAAACGCCCGCCTGGTGCGCGCACCGCGCGGCGCGATCCTGGAATGTTTCAGCGCCACCCCGCCCAGATCCCGACACCGTAGGCAAGTTCGGCACCACCTTCCCGGTTTGCGGGACATAAAGGTCCGGAGGAACCTGGGCATTCGGCATCGGCACAACGGTCGATTTTGGCAGCTTCACGCGATTAACGGTTCCGCTCGGCGACTTGTACTTCGGCGCAAGCCAAGGCTCGGGTTGTGAAGGTTTATAGCCCTTCTCCGGAACCATGATGCTGAAATTGTCGCCGAGAATGCTGTTTTGCGCATACGACGGCGCTGTCGATACCGCCGACAGGACAACCACTATGGCGAGCAATGGTCGACGCATGGTCCTTCTCACATAGGAACCCCGTGGCGCGCTGTCTACTCCTCCGGTGCCTCGTCGATCGGGTCGTAACGCTTGGCGTCAAACCCCAGCAGATTCCAAGACTGCTGCATATGCGGCGGCAACGGCGCCGATACATCAATCGTTCCACCACGCGGGTGCGGTACCGCGATACGGCGAGCCAGAAGATGCAGCTTGTTCTGAAGCCCGCCGGGCAGCTCCCAGTTTTCTATGGAGAAATACTTTGGATCTCCGACAATCGGATTGCCAACGTGCGCCATATGCGCACGTAGCTGATGGGTACGGCCGGTGACTGGCTTGAGTGAAAGCCAGGCGAGGCGTTGCGCCGCCGTCTCAACCACCGCGTAGTACGTCACCGCATGGCTGGCGCCCTTCTCCCCATGCGCTGCGATGCGCATGAACGAATCCTCTTCGCGCTCCTCCTTGGCAAGGAAAGTCGAAATCCGACCTTGGCGTGGCTTAGGCACGCCCGCGACGAGCGCCCAGTAGATTTTACGTGCCGAGCGTGAGCGGAAAGTTTTTGCCAGGGCGGCTGCCGCAAATCGTGTTTTCGCCACCAGCAGGCAGCCCGCCGTGTCCTTATCAAGTCTGTGCACGAGACGGGGGCGCTGGCCATCTGGTGAGCGCATGGCGCCGAGCATGCCATCGATGTGCCGCGTAGTGCCCGAACCGCCCTGTACAGCAAGGCCCATCGGCTTGTTGAGCACCATTACGTCGGCGTCCTCGTAGAGTGTGATCGATTTCAGAAAGGCGCGATCCTTGTCCGCCATCGGCGCGTCATCGCGCGGGGGTGGTGGTGCAATTTTCAGCGGCGGGATACGAACCGCATCTCCGGACTCAAGACGCGCTTTGGGTTGAGTGCGTTTTCCGTTCACGCGCACTTCGCCTTTGCGAATGATGCGCTGGATGTGACTGAACGACAGGCCGGGAAACCGTGCTTCGAAAAACCGATCCACGCGCATGCCGGATTCGTCGGGAGCGACGGTGGTGGTTTCGACCTTGCCCTCGTTTCTGACAGCGTGCACGGCAGTTGTCGGCGATGGTGCGCGGCGAGGAGCCGCCGACGGAGGTTTTCCATGAGTGCCCTCGCCCGGACCCCCTGACCGGAAGTGATGAGGGTGAGAACCTTCGCGGCCTTGGCCTTTGCCTCGGTTGCGATGGCGCGGTCCGGCCATCTGGCGTCCACCTCCTGGCTGGCGTGGACCGGAGCGTTCGCGGCTCATAGCCCGCCCCGCTCTTTTCTCAGCTTCGCCCAGTACTCCAGGCGCTTTCTGATTTCGCGTTCAAAGCCACGCTCGGGAGGGTCGTAGAACTTCTGCCGCTCCAGTGCGTCGGGGAAGTAGTTCTGGCCGGAAAAGGCCTCCGTAGCGTCGTGATCATAGGCGTAGCCGCGACCGTAGCCTTCTTCCTGCATGAGTTTCGTGGGTGCGTTCAGAATGTGCTTGGGTGGCAGAAGCGAACCGGCCTCCTTCGCAGTGCGCATGGCCGCGCCAAAGGCCGCATAGCCGGCATTCGATTTCGGCGCCGTGGCGCAATAGATCACGGCCTGCCCAATGGCGAGTTCGCCCTCCGGCGAACCAAGGAAGTCGTAGGCATCCTTGGCGGCATTTGCGATCACCAGTGCCTGAGGATCGGCGAGCCCAATATCCTCGATCGCCATGCGTACGACACGGCGTGCGATATAAAGCGGCGGTTCGCCGGCATCCAACATACGGCACAGATAGTAGAGCGCCGCATCTGGATCAGAGCCGCGCACCGACTTGTGCAGTGCGCTGATCAGGTTGTAATGGCCGTCCTGCGACTTGTCGTAAATCGGCGCCCGACGCTGCACGATCTCCTGCAGTTTGGCCGAACCGAAAACTTCATCCTTGCGGGCGGCTCGCCAGACCTCTTCCGCCAAGGTCAGCGCGGCACGGCCATCACCATCGGCCATGCGCTTGAGCGCATCGCGAGCTTCGGCATCTAACGGCAATCGCCTGTTTTCGATGCTTTCCGCCCGTCCAAGCAATTTATCGATCGCCGCCGCGTCGAGAGAGTGAAAGACGAGCACGCGTGCTCGCGACAGGAGCGGCGCGTTGAGTTCGAAAGACGGGTTTTCGGTGGTGGCGCCGACCAAAATGATCGTTCCGTCTTCCATCACCGGCAGGAACGAGTCTTGCTGCGCACGGTTGAAGCGGTGAATCTCATCGACAAACAGCAACGTGCCCTGACCCATTTCCCGGCGCCGGCGGGCTTCCTCGAACACTTTTTTGAGGTCGGCGACACCGGTAAAAATCGCGGATATTTGTTCGAAATGCAGATCGGTCGCCTGCGCCAGAAGCCTTGCCACCGTTGTCTTGCCGGTGCCCGGCGGGCCCCAGAACACCATTGAACCAAGCGAACGCGTCGCCAGCATGCGTGTGAGCGCACCATCGGGCCCGAGCAGGTGGTCCTGGCCAACGACCTCGTCGAGCTTTTGCGGTCTCAGCTTGTCGGCGAGCGGGCGTGGCGCGTCCTTCTCGAGGCCCGCGGCTGTAAACAGGCTCGCACCAGTCGCTTTGGCGCGCGATGTCATCCGCTGAATACCGCGGAAATCTTCTGGCCGTTGCGCACGATGATGATGCGCCAGCTGCGGTTCGGGGTGCCGGCCAGACGCTCAAGGTCGCGCGTCTTGCTGATCTGCTCGCCGTTGACTTCCTCGATGACGTCTCCGCGCTGGAAGCCGAGATTGCTGGCATACGAGCCGGTATCGACATCGACGATCGCAACTCCTTTGTCGACGTTTTGCAGCTGCAGCTCTTCGGCGAGCGCAGGCGAAAGATTGGCAATCTTCACCCCGGAAAATGGTGAACGGGAGCGGATAACGATCTCATCGCGCGGTGTCGCGGGCGCGCTGCGCAAGGACACGGTTGTCGTCTGCTCACGCCCTCCGCGCAGGATTCCCAGACGGGCGCTACCGCCCAGCGGTTTCGTGCCGAACCGGTAATCGAAAGCATTGGGATCGTCGACGTCCTGCCCGTCCACCGAAAGAATCAGGTCGCCCGCTTTGATGCCCGCACTGGCGGCGGGGCTATCGGCGGTGACATTGCTCACCAAGGCGCCGGCTGGACGCTTGAGGCCCATGCTGTCCGCGATCTCGGGCGTGACGGCTTGTAGCTTTGCGCCGAGCCACGGTCGTACCACCGCGCTGCCACCAGTCTTGGCGGAGGCAACGACAACCCGCACCATGTTGGCAGGAATCGCAAAACCGACGCCTTGAGAACCGCCCGATCGTGAGAAGATCGCAGTGTTGATACCTATCAATTTTCCGGTGAGGTCGACGAGCGCACCGCCCGAATTGCCGGGATTGATGGCGGCGTCAGTCTGAATAAAGAAACGGTAGTCTGAAATTCCAACCTGCGTCCGTGCCAGCGCAGAGACGATGCCATGCGTCACCGTTTGACCGACGCCAAAGGGGTTGCCGATGGCCAACACCACATCGCCGACCTGCAACGCGTCGGAATCCGCAAATTCCAGCACCGGAAACTGCTCGTGCCCGTCCTTGATGCGCAGCACGGCAAGATCGGTTCGCGGATCCTTCAAGACAAGCGTTGCCTCAAACTCGCGCTTGTCGGCGAGCGAAACCTTGACCTCGTCGGCGCCCTCGATCACGTGATTGTTGGTCACGACCAGGCCAGCTGCATCGATGATCACGCCCGAGCCCAGCGAGCGCTGCAACTGATTGGCTCCGCCACCACCCCCCGGGCCGCCGAAGAAGCGGCGGAAAATCGGGTCATCCAGAAACGGATTTCGGTTTTGCACCACTTTGGCGGCGTAAACATTGACGACCGCGGGTGTCACATGGTGGACGACAGGGGCATACGACAGACGCAGCTCGGATTGCGTAGGAAGCCGTCTCTCCTGGGCCACGGCGGCGGCCGTCAACGAGGCGGAAATCAGGATAACAGTCAGGGTCTTCATGGGCATCGGTTCGAATCCCGGCGAATGCCCGAGATATAGGCCTATAAAGGGCTCAAATGAAGGCCGCGCGGCGTCGTCCTTGCAAGGCGCGCCGGAGGCCCAAATCGGGGTCCTACTCGACCGCCGGGACGGTTCGCAGATAGGCGACGACGGCGTCGAGGTCCTCCGGCGTCAGCGTCGCATAATATTGGTAGCCCATTGGCGGCTTGAGATTGCTGCCGTCTTTGCCAACCCCGGCCACAATCGCGCGCTTGATTTCCTCATCGCTCCAGGCGCCGATGCCTTTTGTCTTGCTTGAGGTGATATTGCGCGACACCGAGACACCCCAAGGGCCGGGAAATTCAAAGCCGCCAGCACCCAGGCGGCCCCACTGCCGCTCCCCCTTCTCCATGGGCGTGTGGCACTCCATGCAATGCGCGATCGTGACGAGATAAAAGCCTTTCTTGACCTTGTCGCTCATCATGTCTTCGGTGAACTTCTTCTCGCCACCCGGAATCACAATTTCAAGCTGAGGCATCTTGTAGATCGGATCCGCGACTTTGTTGCTCACCGGCTTTAGTGTGCGCAAATAGGCGACGACGGCATCAAGATCGCGATCGGTCATGACGTGGTAGAAGCCGGTCGGCATGATCATCGCGACATGCACGTCGTTCGGTCGAATACCGGTGCGCATCAGCGTCTTGATCTGCGCATCGGTCCACGAGCCGATACCGGTTTCCTTGTCCGGCGTGATATTCGGGGCGGTCACCTTGAACGGAGGCTCGTCCCAGGACAGCCCACCGGAAAAATCCTTGCCCGCGATCGCCGCTGGCGGCCCTTTGGGCGAATGACAATTCCCGCAGGTCAGGATGCCGTTGACCAGATAGTCGCCGCGCTTGACCAGATCCGATTGCGCGTTGGCCGAACCGACCAACGCCGCGCCCACGGTCAATGCCAAAACTGCCGTACGAACCATCACACCGCCCCCCAGCTGATCGCTCTTCGCTGCGGATCATAGCCGTGCGACACGGTCAGGCAAACAAAAAGGGCGGCGCTTAGCGCCGCCCTTTTTACACGCAAAATCGATTTGGTTCAGGCGGCCGCGGTTGCAGCTTCCTCGACCTTGTTCTCCTGGACCGGCCCTGAATCTTTGCCCTTCGCCTCGACGTCTCGATCGACAAATTCGATGACCGCCTTCGGCGCGTTGTCGCCGTAGCGAAATCCGGCTTTCATAATGCGAGTATACCCGCCGTCGCGATCTTTGTAGCGGACACCAAGCACTTCGAAGAGCTTTTTGACCTGCGCGACATCACGGATCTCCGCGATTGCCTGACGGCGAGCATGTAGCCCGCCCTTCTTGGCCAAAGTCACCAGCTTCTCGACGATCGGCCGCAATTCTTTCGCCTTGGGTAGCGTCGTGACGATTTGCTCGTGCTTGATCAGCGACGCAGCCATGTTGGCGAACATCGCCTTGCGATGCTCCGCCGTGCGGTTGAGCTTGCGGTGAACCTTACCGTGACGCATCGCGTACTATCCCTTCATTCCAGTGCCGCGCAGCGGCTCAGTAGTGATCCTCGAAGCGCTTTGCCAGCTCTTCGATGTTCTCCGGTGGCCACCCCGGCACTTCCATGCCGAGATGCAGGCCCATCTGTGCGAGCACTTCCTTGATTTCGTTAAGCGACTTGCGCCCGAAATTCGGCGTCCGCAACATCTCGGCTTCGCTCTTCTGCACGAGGTCGCCGATGTAGACGATGTTGTCGTTCTTCAGGCAGTTGGCGGAGCGCACGGACAGCTCGAGCTCGTCCACCTTTTTGAGGAAGGCCGGATTGAAGGCCAGATCCGGAATTGCCTCGGCTGCGGCTTCCTTGCGGGGCTCCTCGAAGTTCACGAACACGTTGAGCTGGTCCTGCAGGATGCGCGCTGCGTAAGCGAGCGAATCTTCCGGAGTGACCGCGCCATTGGTCTCGATCGTCATGGTCAGCTTGTCGTAGTCGAGGATCTGACCTTCGCGGGTATTTTCGACTTTGTAGGAAACCTTGCGGACCGGCGAATAGAGGCTGTCGACGGGAATGAGACCGATCGGCGCATCCTCCGGGCGGTTACGCTCCGCCGGCACGTAGCCTTTGCCGGTGTTGACCGTGAACTCCATGCGGATCTCGGCACCCTCATCGAGCGTGCAAAGGACAAGGTCGGGATTGAGCACAACCACATCGCCGACCGTCTGGATGTCGCCGGCTGTAACGGTTCCCGGGCCCTGTTTTTTCACGACCATGCGCTTGGGACCTTCGCCCTGCATCTTGATGGCGATGTCCTTGATGTTAAGCACCATGTCGGTGACATCCTCGCGCACTCCGGCGATCGAGGAAAACTCATGCAGCACACCGTCGATGTGCACCGATTGGACCGCCGCGCCCTGCAGCGAGGACAGCAGAATGCGTCGCAACGCGTTACCAAGCGTCACGCCGAAGCCGCGTTCGAGCGGCTCGGCAACCACCGTCGCAATGCGAGCAGCGTCGCCGCCGACGGACACCTGGAGCTTGTTCGGCCTGATCAATTCCTGCCAATTCTTCTGGATCACGTCTTCACCTTTTCAGCGGCGCGGCCTTCTCGCGCCTAGCGCACCCCACCCGCCGCGTGGGGAAAATCTCGGCGGTAGCACGCGCGCGGGCCTCACAGTCCGCGCGAAGAAAAATCACACACGCCGACGCTTTCGCGGTCGGCAGCCGTTATGCGGAATCGTCGTCACGTCACGGATCGAGGTAATCGTAAAGCCGGCTGCCTGCAGGGAGCGCAGCGCTGACTCGCGGCCCGAGCCAGGTCCCGACACTTCGACTTCAAGTGTGCGCATGCCGTGCTCCTGTGCCTTCTTGGCGGCATCTTCGGCGGCAACCTGCGCGGCATAGGGCGTCGACTTGCGTGAGCCCTTGAATCCCATGGTCCCGGCCGACGACCAGGCGATCGTATTGCCCTGCGCGTCGGTAATCGTGATCATGGTATTGTTGAACGAGGCGGCAACATGCGCGACGCCGGACGCGATGTTCTTTCGTTCGCGCCGACGGACGCGGGTGGCTTCCTTACCCATTCTCAATCCTTTCGCGCCTGCGCGCCGTTACGGCGCCGGCCTCATCCTGTTTATCAAGTCGGTCCCGGGGTCTTCTTCTTGCCGGCAATGGTCTTGGCCGGGCCTTTACGGGTGCGTGCATTGGTGTGGGTGCGCTGGCCGCGAACCGGCAGCCCCTTGCGGTGACGCAGGCCGCGGTAGCAGCCGAGGTCCATCAATCGTTTGATGTTCAGCTGAACTTCGCGCCGCAGATCACCCTCGACCATGTAATCACGGTCGATGATTTCTCGGATCTGAAGTACCTCGGCGTCGGTGAGTTGCGACACCCGACGCTCGGCCGGCAGATTAACCTTGCTCATGATATCCTGGGCAATCTTCTGCCCGATGCCATGGATGTACTGCAGCGCGATCACCACGCGCTTGTTCGTCGGTAGATTGACGCCCGCGATACGAGCCACTTAACTTCTCCTATATCGACCAATGGCGCTGGCAGCGCCGAATTCTCTAGTCCCAGGAAGGGGATAGCGCAAAGCGTAACACGACGCCCGTCCCCGCCTTCTTGGGGCCCGGCATCGCGTCAAACTCCTGAATGTGCAGCTTATTAAGGGATTCATCGCGCCCTCGTCAACCTCCGCCGAGTACGGTTTTTGGCCTTTCCGGACCTGGTTTTGCGTTTTTTCGTGTTTGGGCGTTTGCGCCGTGCACTGCTCTTGGCGACCGTGCGCCTTGCTGGCTTGCGGGATTTTGCCTTCCGCCGGGCAAGCTTGGCCCTACGCGGTCTCAATGGCTCCAAATGGCCCGCAATGGCTGCCGTAACATCGTCGATTGAGGCCATGCCATCCACGCTTTTGAGCATGCCTTTGCTGGCATAGTAGTCGACCAGCGGCGCTGTCTGCTTCCTGTAGGCCGAAAGGCGCTCCCTGAGCACTTCCGGGTTGTCATCTGAACGGATCTTTTCGCCCCGAGCAGTCATTTCGGCCGCGCGCTTCTCGATGCGCTGTAGGAGAATGCCCTCATCCACCTTCAACTCCATGACCGCATCGAGCTTGAGACCTCGTTCGGCCAACAGACGATCGAGCGCCTCAGCTTGCGGTACGGTCCGCGGAAATCCGTCGAGCACAAAGCCCCGCCTTGCATCGGGTTTCCCGATGCGATCAACGATGATCGCGACAACGACGTCGTCCGGCACGAGTTCGCCACGTTCCATCGTACTCTTCGCGCGGAGCCCGACGGGCGTACCGGCCGCAACCGCAGCACGCAGCATGTCGCCCGTCGAAAGCTGAACAATTCGGTGTTTGGCTAGCAGGCGCTGCGCTTGGGTGCCCTTCCCCGCCCCCGGCGGGCCGAGCAGGATCAGTCTCATCGCGTCCGACCTCGCAACTTGGAGCGCTTGATCAGCCCTTCATACTGGTGAGCCAGCAGATAGCCCTGGATCTGCGCCACCGTATCCATGGTCACGCTGACCACGATCAGAAGCGATGTTCCGCCGAAGTAGAACGGAACCGCTGCATACGAGATCAGAATTTCGGGAATAAGACAGACAATGGCGAGATAAAGCGCGCCGACGACCGTGATGCGCGACAAAACATAATCGATGTATTCGGCGGTTCGCTCGCCCGGCCGGATGCCAGGAATAAAGCCGCCGTGCTTCTTCAGATTGTCCGCGGTTTCCGTCGGGTTGAATACGACCGCCGTGTAAAAGAAAGCAAAGAACACGATGAGCGCGATATAGAGAATGAGAAACAGCGGTCGGCCGTGACCGAGCAGCGTGGTTACGGTCGTGAGCCAATTGGGCCCCTGACCCGCGTTGAAATTGGCAACCGTGGTCGGCAGCAAAAGCAGCGACGATGCGAAAATCGGCGGGATCACGCCCGAGGTATTGAGCTTGAGCGGCAAGTGCGAGGACTGACCCTCGAACATACGGTTGCCGACCTGACGCTTGGGATACTGGATCAACAGGCGGCGCTGCGCGCGCTCCATGAAAACGATAAAGGCGATCACGGCGACGGCCATCACGATCACCGCGAGGATCAGGCCCGTCGACAAGGCACCCTGCCGACCGAGCTCGAGTGTCCCGGCGATTGCTGAAGGCAATTGCGCCACAATGCCGGACAAGATGATCAACGAGATACCGTTGCCGATACCGCGCGAGGTGATTTGCTCGCCTAGCCACATGAGAAACATAGTGCCGCCGGTGAGCGTGATCGTCGTCGACATCAGGAAAAAGATGCCCGGGCTGCTGACAACACTGCCTGTGCCCTGCAAACCGACGCCGATGCCATACGCTTGAAACGCCGCAAGAACCACGGTGAGGTACCGCGTGTACTGGTTCATAATCTTGCGGCCCTGCTCGCCCTCTTTTTTGAGAGCCTCGAGCGTCGGCGAAACGGTCGTCATCAGCTGAATGATGATGGACGCCGAGATATACGGCATGATGTTCAATGCAAAGATCGCCATCCGGTGGATGCCGCCGCCGGAAAACATGTTGAACATGCCGAGAATGCCGCCGGCCTGGGTATTGAAGATCTGTTCCCAGGCGTTGGGATCGATTCCAGGGAGCGGGATGTAAGTTCCGAGGCGATAGACCAGCAGCGCGCCGACGGTGAACCAGATTCGCTTCTTGAGTTCTTCGGCTTTGGCGAGCGCCGAGAAATTAAGATTTGCTGCCAGTTGTTCCGCTGCAGAGACCATGGCCGCTCGACCCTTCCGCTGTCATGCCCCGTGAGACCGAGGCATCCCTTCTTCGCAGCCCTCTAGATAGGGGCGATGGTCCAAAACTGTAGTCCGGGGCATATTTTGGACACACCCGGACGAGAACAGCGCCACGGACCGATTACTCGGCGCTCTTCTGCTCGCCTTGCGCTTCGGCCTTGGGTTTGCCGGCCTTCGGCTTGTCGCCACCTTTGGCCGCTTCCAGTGCCTTGCGCTTATTCTTGCCCCTTGGCACCTCATCCTCTTCTTTGGCTGGAGCCAGGATCTTCACCGAGCCGCCAGCCTTCTCCACCGCGGCAATTGCCGACTTGGAGGCGCGCCAGACCGAAAATTCAATCTTGCTCTTGAGCTCGCCGTCGCCAAGGAGTTTCACCCCGCCCTTCTCGCGGCGCATCAACCCGGCCTTGACCATCGCAGCAACGTCGACAGGCGCCTTGGCGTCGATCAGGCCGGCATCGACCGCAGCCTGAATCCTGCCGACATTGATCTCGTTGAGCTTCAAAGCGAACGGCGTATTGCGAAATCCGCGCTTCGGGAGGCGACGATGCAGAGGCATCTGACCGCCTTCGAAGCCTTTGATGCGAACGCCTGTACGCGCGGTCTGGCCCTTACCGCCGCGCCCGCCAGTCTTGCCCATGCCCGAGCCAATACCGCGACCAATGCGCATGCGCTTCTTGCGCGAACCCGGCCTGTCGGCGATCTGGTTGAGTTTCATCGTAACACCTTTTTATTTCGCGTCGCCGACGACCCGCACCAGGTGCTGCACCTTGCGGATCATGCCGCGCGTAGCCTGGTTGTCCGGCAGATCGCGTACGCGGCCGATCTTGTTGAGGCCAAGTCCGATCAGTGTCGCGCGCTGATCGTGGTGCCGCCGCTGCGGGCTACCCACCTGCTCAACCTTAATGGTCTTTTGTGCCTGAGCCATGCGCTATTCCTCAATCGGCCGCGGCTTCCGCGTCGCCGTCACGTCGTCGCGACTGCAGCGTAGAAACCTTGATGTTGCGACGCGCCGCGACCGAACGCGGCGAATCCTGGTGCTTGAGCGCATCGAAAGTTGCGCGCACCACGTTGTACGGATTGGACGAGCCGAGCGATTTCGCAACGACGTCCTGCATTCCGAGAGTCTCGAACACCGCGCGCATCGGACCGCCGGCGATGATGCCAGTGCCGGGAGGCGCTGCACGGAGGAAAACCTTGCCCGCGCCGTGACGCCCGAGCACATCGTGGTGCAACGTGCGGCCTTCCCGCAGTGGAACGCGTGTCAAACCTCGCTTTGCAGCATCGGTCGCCTTGCGAATAGCCTCCGGCACCTCTCGTGCCTTGCCGTGACCGAAGCCGACTCGGCCTTTCTGGTCGCCCACTACGACCAGCGCAGCGAAACCGAAACGGCGGCCGCCCTTGACCACCTTCGCGACGCGGTTGATGTGCACCAGCTTGTCGGTGAACTCGCTGTCACGCTCTTCACGGTCGCGGCCGCCGCGCTCACGATCTCGTCGGGGTTCATGTGCCATGTTTGACCAATCTGTTAAAAGTTGAGTCCGCCTTCACGCGCGGCATCCGCCAGCGCCTTAATGCGTCCGTGATAAAGATAGCCGCCGCGGTCGAACACGACGTCCTTGATACCTTTTTCCTTGGCTCGCTCGGCAATCAGTTTACCGACCGCCTTAGCCGCGGCGATGTTCGCACCGGTCTTGGCACCCTCGCGCAGCGACTTTTCGATCGACGAGGCTGCAACCAATGTCGTGCCCTTCGTGTCGTCGATGAGCTGAGCGTAAATGTGCTTTGACGAGCGGAAAACCGACAGCCGCGTGCGTCCTCGCGCCGCGAGCTTGATCTTGCGTCGCACCGTCGCCGTCCGTCGCGCGGTCCGGTCAGTTAGTCTCGACATAGCGCGCCTCTACTTCTTCTTTCCTTCCTTGCGGAAGATGTATTCGTTTGCGTATTTCACGCCCTTGCCCTTGTAGGGCTCGGGCGGGCGATAGCCGCGGATCTCGGCCGCGACGTGTCCGACTTTCTGTTTGTCGACACCGCTCACGACGATTTCAGTCGGCTTGGGTGTCGCAATCGCGATTCCTTCGGGGATCGAAAAATTCACATCGTGGGAAAACCCGAGCTGCAACTGCAAAGTTTTGCCTTGCACCGCGGCGCGGTAGCCGACGCCGGTGATTTCTAGCTTCTCCTCGAACCCTTTGGTCACGCCCGCCATCACGTTGGCAACCAAAGTCCGTGAAGTGCCCCACATCGAAAGAGCGCGCTTGCTCTCGCCGCGTGGCTCGAGCTTGATTGCGCCTTTGTCCATGGCGACCGAAACGTCGTCATGCACAACAACCTGCAAGGCGCCTTTCGGCCCTTTAACCTTCACGGTCTGACCCTCAACGTTGGCCGTAACGCCGGTCGGGACCACAACCGCTTTTTTGCCGATGCGTGACATCAGAACACCGTGCAGATGATTTCACCGCCCACATTCGCCTCACGGGCGTCGTGGTCGGCCATGACGCCCTTCGGCGTCGACAGAATGGCCACACCAAGGCCATTGTTGATGCGCGGCAGGTTTCGCACTGCCACGTAAACACGTCGGCCAGGCTTCGAAATCCGCTCGATCTCCCGGATGACCGGCTCGCCGTCGAAATACTTCAGCTCGATCTCAAGCTCGGACCGGCCGCTCGCGTGCGCAACGCTGGCGTAGCCACGGATAAAGCCCTCGGTCTTCAGAACCTCGAGCACACGCTCGCGCTGCTTCGAGCCCGGCATCGAAACCTTCGACTTGCTGCGCATCTGAGCATTTCGGATACGCGCGATCATGTCGCCGATCGGATCGTTCACCATTGCGCCCTCCTACCAGCTCGACTTCACAAGGCCGGGAATGAGGCCTTTGGAGCCAAGCTCGCGCAAAGCGATACGGCTCAAGCGATGCTTGCGGTAATACGCGCGTGGACGGCCGCTGAGCTCGCAGCGATTGCGTACGCGCGTCCGCGACGAATTGCGCGGCAATTCAGCCAGCTTCAGAGTAGCGGCGAAACGCTCCTCCATCGGCAGCTTCTTGTCGTGTGCGATCGCCTTAAGCTTCGCGCGCCGATTGGCAAACTTCTTTGCCATCTTCCGTCGCCTGTTATTTTTCTCGATCGAACTCTTTTTAGCCATTCTTTCGCTCCTTGCGGTTCCGCGTATAAGGCCTGGCCTTACTGCCGGAACGGGAAGTTGAACGCAGTCAGCAGCGCGCGCGCTTCTTCGTCGTTACGCGCACTGGTGCAGACGGTGATGTCGAGTCCCCAGGTATCGGTGACCTTGTCGAAATCGATCTCCGGAAACACGGTGTATTCCTTGATGCCGAGACTGTAGTTGCCGCGGCCGTCGAAGCTTTTCGGATTGAGCCCCCGGAAATCGCGCACGCGGGGCAGCGCAATGTTCACCAGCCGGTCGATGAAGTCGTACATACGCGCCTTGCGCAGCGTGACCTTGCAGCCGATAGCCTGACCGTCGCGCAGCTTGTAAGTCGCAATCGACTTGCGCGACTTGGTGATCACGGTCTTCTGGCCGGCGATCAACGCCAGATCGGAAGCCGCGTTGTCCACCTTCTTGCGGTCGGCGACACCCTCGCCGATGCCCATATTGAGCACGACCTTTGTGATCTTGGGCACCTGCATGCCGTTGGTGTAGCCGAACTTCTTCGACAGCTCGCCGCGTATCGTTTGTTCGAAATGCGTCTTCAGCCGCGGAACATAGTCGGAGCGCTCGCGCGGCTTTTTCACCTTCGGCGCGTCGCTGTCTTTGGCGCCTTTGGGCGCGCCGCCATCCTTGGCGCCTTTTGGGGCGCCCTGGGGCTTCTGCGCTTTCTTGGGCTCGTTGCCCGGTTGCTGAGTATCAGCCATCGATCTCGACTCCCGAACGCTTGGCGATGCGCACTTTCTTGCGCGCGTCGCCTTCGCCGACGAACTTGAAGCCGACGCGGGTCGGCTTGCCATCCTTGGGGTCGGCGACCGCCAGATTGGATAGGTGCACGCTGCTCTCTTTCGAGATGATCCCGCCCTCCTGCTGCGCAGTCTGGCGTTGGTGACGCTTGACCATGTTGACCCCGCGCACGAGCGCACGGTCCTGATCGGGACGCACCTCGATCACTTCGCCCGTTCGGCCTTTGTCACGGCCCGTGAGAACCACAACCTTGTCGCCCTTGCGGATCTTGGCGGCCATCACAGCACCTCCGGGGCGAGCGAAATGATCTTCATGTGGTTCTTGGCGCGGAGTTCGCGCGGCACCGGCCCGAAGATACGCGTGCCCACTGGCTCCATCTGCGGCGTAATCAGCACCGCCGCGTTGCGGTCGAAACGGATAACCGAACCGTCCGAACGCTTGATGTCCTTGGAGATGCGCACGACGACGGCTTTCATGACGTCGCCTTTCTTCACGCGGCCGCGCGGAATCGCCTCCTTCACCGAAACGACGATCACGTCGCCGATGGTGGCGTATTTGCGCTTGGAACCGCCGAGCACTTTGATGCACATGACGCGACGAGCGCCGGAATTGTCGGCCACGTCGAGGTTGGTTTGCATCTGGATCATGATGCGGCTCTCACTGTCTGGTCGCTAATGCTCATTGAACTTTTTGCTTCTTCTCGCCACGAACGACTTCCCAGCACTTGAGCTTGGAAATCGGCCGCCGCTCTTCAATCCACACCATGTCGCCGACCGAATATGTGTTGGCCTCGTCATGCGCGTGGTATTTCTTCGAACGACGAATGGTCTTTTTCATCGTTGGGTGCGTGAAACGCCGCTCAACGCGCACAACCACGGTCTTTTCCTGCTTGTCGCTCACGACAACACCATGCAGTGTACGCTTCGGCATCTCGAACCTCTTATTCCTTCGATTTCGTCTTGGCGCGCGACTTCGGCTTCGCGGCAGCCTTTGGTTTGGCAGTCCTGGTCTTCTTCGCGGGTGCCGGCGCAGCCTCGGCCTTCGGCGCGGGCTCAGGCGCACCGACGCGCTTCTGCGCCGCAATCGTCTTCATACGCGCGATGTCGCGGCGGATGATCCGCACGCGAGCCGTGTTCTCGAGCTGACCGGTGGCCCGCTGAAAGCGCAGATTGAACTGCTCCTTCTTCAGCTTGAGTACCTCGTCATCGAGCTGGTCGATCGTCATCGCTCTTACGTCGGCAACTTTCATGACATCACTCGGCGATACGTTCGATGAAACGGGTTTTGACCGGGAGCTTGGCCGCGGCAAGCCCCAGCGCTTCCTTGGCGACATCGACGGGAATGCCGTCGACCTCGAACAAGATGCGGCCAGGCTTCACGCGCACGACCCAAAGCTCCGGCGTGCCTTTGCCTTTGCCCATGCGCACTTCGATCGGCTTCTTCGAAACCGGTACGTCGGGAAACACGCGGATCCAGACGCGACCCGATCGCTTCATGAAGCGCGTGAGCGCACGACGCGCGGCCTCGATCTGGCGCGCGGTGACGCGCTCCGGCTCGAGCGCCTTGAGGCCGTACTGGCCAAAGGCAAGCGTGTTGCCGCTCGTGGCAATGCCGTGAATGCGTCCCTTGAACGCCTTGCGGAACTTCGTGCGGATCGGTTGCAACATGACTTAATCTCTGTTCGCTCCCTCAAGCAGCCGTTTCGCGACGCGGCCGACCGGTGTCGCCTTCAGCCTGCTTCTTGTCCTGCGCCATCGGATCGTGTTCGAGGATCTCGCCCTTGAAGATCCACACCTTCACACCGCAGGTGCCATAGGTGGTGAATGCCGTAGCGACGCCGTAATCGACGTCGGCCCGCAGCGTATGAAGCGGCACGCGTCCCTCGCGGTACCATTCCATGCGCGCGATTTCGGCGCCGCCCAGGCGGCCGGAGCAGTTGATGCGGATGCCTTCCGCGCCGAGACGCATCGCCGATTGCACGGCGCGCTTCATCGCGCGGCGGAACGCAACGCGGCGTTCGAGCTGCTGGGCAATCGATTCGGCGACGAGCTGGGCATCGAGCTCGGGCTTGCGGATTTCGACGATATTGATCACGACGTCGCTGTCCGTGAGCTTGGCAACCGACTTGCGCAGCTTCTCGATGTCGGCGCCCTTCTTGCCGATCACCACGCCCGGACGCGCCGAGTGGATCGTCACACGGCACTTCTTGTGCGGCCGCTCGATCACGATGTGCGAAACAGCAGCCTGCTTGAGCTGCTTCATCAGCTCTTTGCGTATCTTGATGTCTTCGTGCAGCAGGGAGCCGTACTCGGCCTTGCCTGCGAACCAGCGCGAATCCCAGGTGCGGTTGATACCGACGCGCAGCCCGATCGGATTGACTTTCTGACCCATGCCTACTCCTCAGGCTTCCGCCCGCGCCTCGACCTGACGCACCACGATGGTCAGGTGAGAAAACGGCTTTAAAATTCGTCCGACACGGCCACGACCGCGCGGTGTGAAGCGCTTGATGACCAGCGCTTTGCCAACATGAGCCTCGGCGACGACGAGTTCATCGACGTCGAGGTCGTGATTGTTCTCGGCGTTCGCGATCGCCGATTCCAGGCATTTGCGCACGTCCTTTGCGATGCGCTTGTGCGAAAACTCAAGATCGGCGAGCGCGCTCGCAACCTTTTTTCCGCGGATCAACTGCGCGACGAGGTTGAGCTTCTGCGGAGAAATCCGCAGCATCTTGCTCACAGCCTTCGCCTCGTTCTCGCCGAGGTCTCGCTCGCGTTGACGCTTGCCCATGTCGTTACTCGTCTATCTCTCAGCTCGCCGGCGCAGCAGCGGCAGGTGCCGCAGGAGCGGCGCCCGACGCGGCAGGGGCGCCTGTGCGCTTGGCTTTACGGTCGGATGAATGGCCATAGAACATCCGGGTCGGCGCGAACTCGCCGAACTTGTGACCGACCATTTCTTCGTTCACCAGCACCGGAATGTGTTTCTGCCCGTTATAGACGCCGAAATTCAGCCCGACGAACTGCGGGAGAATGGTCGAGCGCCGACTCCAAATCTTGATCATCTCGTGACGGCCTGATGAGCGAGAGGCCTCTGCCTTGCGCAGCAGATAGCCGTCGACAAAAGGACCTTTCCAAACTGAACGCGTCATAGCTTCGTGTCCTACTGCTGCTTCTTCTTGCGGTCGTGCCGGCTCGCAATAATGAAGCGCTCCGTGCGTTTATTCTTGCGGGTCTTTTTGCCTTTGGTCGGGAATCCCCACGGCGTCGTCCAGTGCTTGCCGCCCTTGGTGCGGCCACCGTGCGGATGATCGACCGGATTCATGGTGATGCCGCGGTTGTGCGGCATGCGCCCTTTCCACCGTTGGCGTCCGGCTTTGCCAATCGTGGTGTTCATGTTGTCAGGGTTGGAGACGGCGCCGACCGTCGCCATGCAGCGACCGTGCACCAGACGCTGCTCCGACGTGTTCAGCCGCAGGATCACGTAGTCCTGGTCGCGGCCGACGATCTGGGCGTAGCTGCCCGCCGAGCGTGCGATCTGTCCACCCTTGCCGATCTTGATCTCGACATTGTGGACGATGGTGCCGACCGGAATATTTGCGACCGGCATGGCATTGCCCGGCTTCACGTCCGCGTGCTCCGAGGCAATGACAATATCGCCGGCAGCAAGACGTTGCGGCGCGAGGATATAGGCGAGCTCGCCATCCTGATACTTGATCAGCGCGATGAAGCCCGTGCGGTTCGGATCGTATTCCAGACGCTCGACAGTCGCCGGCATATCGAATTTCCTGCGACGGAAATCAATTCGCCGATAAGCCTGCTTGTGGCCGCCGCCGCGGAAACGCGACGTGATGCGCCCGTGATTGTTACGGCCGCCCGTCGAGTTCTGACCCTCGGTCAGCGACTTGACCGGCGGACCCTTGTGCAGGGTCGAGCGGTCGACGATCACCAGCTGGCGCTGGCCCGGCGTCACCGGATTGTATTTTTTCAACGCCATCGCAACGCTCTCCTTACAATCCCGTGGTCACGTCGATCCTGTGACCCTCTTCAAGGGTCACGATCGCGCGCTTCACGTCGGACTGTTGCCCGATCCTGTTGCGGAACACTTTCAACTTGCCCGGCCGCGTCA
>Ga0207665_10000267_pt1 | contig 36262 bp, 29 predicted proteins | sample LARL112metaG_FD_184351 | JGI IMG/M metagenome (GOLD analysis project Ga0207665, IMG submission 184351) | Corn, switchgrass and miscanthus rhizosphere microbial communities from Kellogg Biological Station, Michigan, USA - LAR L11-2 metaG... | ecosystem: Host-associated > Plants > Roots >... | reverse complement strand
GAGAGTCGGTAAAAGTTCCGTAGGTCTTGCCTTGTCGATCGAGGGACGGGCGTCTACCCGTCCGGCGGGCGGGGACGCCGGCGCTACGAAAACCGCCGTGACCCCGGTCACTGACGACCCGCCCGATCTGCGGTCTCCTGATAGATGGGAGCCGCCATGCCCGTCAAAACCATCATCGAACCCTTCCGGATCAAAAGCGTCGAGCCAATTACCTGGACCACCCGCAAGCAACGTGAGGAGTTGCTGCGCGCGGCTTATTACAACCTGTTCCTCCTGCCGGCCGACGACGTGCTCATCGACCTGCTCACCGTTTCCGGCACGGGCGCCATGTCCACGCATCAGTGGGCCGGCGTCATGGAAGGCGACGAAAGTTACGCGGGAGGCCGCAGCTTCGATCACTTCCGCGATTCCATCCAGGACATCTTCGGCTTCCACCCCGTCATCCCGACGCACCAGGGCCGCGCCGCCGAGCGCATTCTCTTTAGCGTCGCGTGCAAGAAAGGCGACGTGGTCCCCAGCAACACGCACTTCGATACCACGCGCGCGAACGTCGAGTTCGTGGGCGCCGAGGCCGTCGATCTCGTCATCCCCGAAGGCCGCCAGCCCAGCTTGAAGCATCCGTTCAAGGGCAACATGGACGTGCAGGCACTCGACACGCTGATCACTGACGTGGGCCGCGAACGCGTCCCCTTGGTCATGTTGACGGTCACCAACAATTCCGGTGGCGGGCAGCCAGTCTCCATGGAAAACGTGCGCGCCGTTCACAAGGTCTGCCGCAAGCACGGTATCCCGCTCTATTTCGACGCGTGCCGCTTCGCCGAGAACGCCTACTTCATCAAGCTGCGCGAGCCGGGATACGAATCGAAAACTCCCAAACGGATTGCGCAGGAGATGTTCAGCTACGGCGACGGCTGCACCATGTCAGCGAAGAAAGATGGCATGGCGAACATTGGCGGCCTTCTATGCACGAACGATAACTTGCTCGCGCAAAAAGAAAAAGATCTGCTCATCCTCACCGAGGGGTATCCAACGTACGGCGGCCTCGCTGGACGCGATCCCGAAGCCATTGCCATCGGACTGCAGGAAGCCTTGCACGAAGACTATCTCCGCTACCGCATCACTTCGACGGCCTATCTCGGAAATCACATCGCCGAGCAGGGCGTTCCCATCGTGCAACCCCCGGGCGGCCACGCCGTCTACCTCGATGCGCGCGCCTTCCTCCCGCACATTCCGCAGGAGCAATTCCCCGGAGTCGCGCTGGCTACGGAACTCTATCTCGAAGGCGGCATCCGCTCGGTCGAGATCGGCACGCTGATGTTCGGGGCCGCCGCCAAGATGGACTTGGTGCGTCTCGCCATTCCGCGCCGCGTGTACACGCAGAGCCACATCGACTACGTGGTCGAAGTCATTCTGGAAGTCTGGAAGAACCGTGAAAGCATTCAGGGCCTGAGGCTTAGCCACGAGGCACGGTTCCTGCGGCATTTCACGGCCCGGCTGGAACCGTTAGTGGATGAGCCGGTCCGCTGAAAACGCACCCCGGTGCTACAATTATCCGTACACTTTCAGTTCGTCCTCATTTTCGAAAATCCCCTCGAGGTGCATTTATGGCAACTATGGAAGCCCCGCCGCGCCTGCAAGTCCGTTTGCACGAAGGCCCGTTCCGCAACGAGCCGCCCGTCGATTTCAGCCGCGAAGACAACGCCCGCAAGATGCGCGCCGCCATCGAAAAAGTGCGCGGCCAACTAGGTCGCGAGTACGACCTCATCATCGGCGGCAAGCACGTCAAGACAGCCGAAAAGATCAAGTCCCTCAATCCCGCCAAGCCTTCGCAAATTGTCGGCATCCACCAGAAGGCGGGCAAGGAGCACGTCGAGCCCGCGATGAGCGCAGCGCTGAAGGCATTTGAATCCTGGAGGCAGTCGTCGTTCGAAGAGCGCGCCAGCCTCCTGTTCCGCGTCGCCGATCTGCTGCGCGAGCGCAAGTACGAATTCATGGCGTGGCTGGTGTTTGAAGTCAGCAAGAACTGGGCTGAAGCGGATGGCGACATCGCCGAGACCATCGACTTCTGCGAGCTCTACGCGCGCGAAGCGTTGCGTCTCGCCAAGGCGGAGCCGGTCGTCCAGTTACCCGGCGAACGTGATCACCTGTTCTACATTCCGCTGGGCGTGGGTGCGGTGATTCCACCGTGGAATTTCCCGTGCGCCATCATGGCCGGCATGACGCTGGCCTCCATCGTCTGCGGCAACACTGTCATCCTCAAGCCGTCGAGCGACTCGCCCACCATCGCGGCGAAGTTCATTGAGCTCCTCGAAGAAGCCGGAGTGCCCGAAGGCGTCGTGAATTTCTGCCCGGGCGCAGGCGGCAGCTTCGGCGACGCGGTCGTGTCGCATCCGAAGACGCGCTACATCGCGTTCACGGGTTCGCGCGAAGTTGGCCTGCACATCAACAAAAGTGCGGCTACCCAGGCGCCCGGCCAGATCTGGATCAAGCGCACCATCCTCGAGATGGGCGGCAAGGACGCCATCATCGTCGATGCCGACACCGATCTCGATGTTGCTGTCGAAGGCGTGGCGCAAGCGGCCTTCGGATTCCAGGGGCAGAAGTGCTCCGCCTGCTCGCGCGCCATTGTCGACGAGCGTGTCTATGACAAATTCCTCGAGATGCTCAAGTCCCGGGTCGAGAAGTTCACCATCGGTGATCCGGCCGACAACTTCAACATGGGGGCGGTCATCAACGAAGGCTCAATGAAGACCATCATGGAATACATCGAAGCCGGCAAGCGCGACGGACGCCTGCTCACCGGCGGCGGCCGCGCTACCAATGCAGGCGAAGGCTACTTCCTGCAGCCCACCGTGTTCGCTGATATCCCGCCCAAGTCCAAGTTGGAGCAGGAAGAAATCTTCGGGCCGGTGCTGGCCGTGATCAAGGCGAAGAACTTCGAACACGCGCTCGAAATCGCCAACGACACCGAGTTCGGACTCACGGGCGCGGTTTACACGAAGTCGCGCGACAAGATCGAGCGCGCCTTCCGCGACTTCCACGTCGGCAACCTCTACATCAACCGCAAGTGCACGGGCGCGATCGCAGGCGCACACCCCTTCGGCGGCTTCAATATGTCGGGAACGGATTCAAAGTCGGGCGGCCCGGACTACTTGTACCTGTTTTCACAAGGGAAGTCGGTGGGAGAAAAAGTTTAGCGCTGTAAAATCCTAAAACGCGGAGTGTACGCAGAAAACTGCCGCAGAGTACGCAGAGAAAATCGTTCACCACGAGGTTCTCTCTGCGCCCTCTGCGGCTTTTCTCTGCGCCCTCTGCGTTTTAAGGTTTTAGATCCGGGGCGAACGAGAAAGTACCCCGGCCCGATTAGCTGCCTGCTAACTCTTCGCGCTAGGATGACTTATAGGCGCTCCGCGAGGCATGGAATGACCCCCCCCGAATCACCTTGGCCACCATCGTCGCTCTACGGCCTTGGAAACGCCACTAATGGGCATTCTACGCGATGTCCGCCGGGTGTTTTAACAGCTTGCAGACCATCTACGTGCTTTCAATAACTTAGCTCATAGCGAAAGGGCGTGCTCACTCTGAGAGTAGCGCCGGCGTCCCGCCGGCAGTCGGGCGGGCGTCTCGCCCGCCCCACCGCAAGCCCTACTGTTCCAGCACCCCGCTCTTGGAATGCAGCACGAACTCCACATTCCGCTCGCGGTTCAACCGGAGTGTCTCGTAGAGATCCACGCTGTCAAGCCCGAACGTCTTGTGCTCTCCGCTTTCTGAGACGCACTCGAGCTGTCCGCCCTGCACCCAGTACTCGCGCGACAGAAACGCGGAACCGCCTTTGAGTATCACCATGGTCGTCCGCCCATTCGCAGCCGATGGTCGCGCGCTCGCCGCCATTTCATCGGGAGAGCGCTCGGCCGGTACCTGTTCCATCTGCTCGACGTAGCCCGGAGAATTCGGCGACACGACTTCCGGCGAAGAAGGCTGGGCCGACGACGTGCGGCTCACATACGATGCGGGCCGCAGCAATCCGTAAGGCGACGGGATGTATTTGGTCGGCTGTGTCCACGGTGGTGAGGGCACAGCGGCGCGCAGAGGTACAGTGGCTGGCACGACGACGTCTTCCATCAGCCGCAGCGTGAGGCGCGACTCGCCCTTCAGCGCGGGGTAGGGGCCGCGTCGCGGAAGGTTCAGCACCTTGATCGGCCACATTACGGGGATCATCCACTCGACCGTGTCGCGCGTGGGATGACCACCGCCACGAATCTTGCCATCGCGATCGGTTTTCAGGTGAGGGGCGGCGACAATCTTCGCGGCCAGCGGCAGAACGTCCGCTCCGGGAAGAATGATGCGGTCGAATTCCAGTTGCAGCCACCCCTTGCCTACGAAGTGGCCGGGATCTTTGTATTCCTGCAGGTGTCCGCTCAGCATGGCGCCGCGCGGAAACAGGGAATGTCCGAAAGCCGAGATGGGTCCCAGATGGCACAGCACGGGGTCGCCGACCTGTGCGGTCTTGGATGAGAAGTTCTGCTCGTCCATCGTGCAATGGAGCAGCGTTCCGGCGGGCACGATCTCGTCCCTCGAGGCGGCGCGTGCCCCGACCACCGAAGCGCAAAGAACCAGGGTTAAAAGCAGGGATTTTCCAGCCATGGTAGGTCTCCTTGTGGATACAGCTTGTCGTTCCAGCGGCACAGAGGAGGTTGATATGCGCGGAAACGGCTGAGACCCCCGGGGATGGTCGGGGATTGGTCGAAGCGTATGCGATTTTGGCGGGGACGTCAACCGCCGAACGCGTCGATGGGCTGGAAAAATGGGCTAGCGAGAGGCTACACCAGGTTGGGCAGGATCACCTGGAAGCCGAAACCCTGCAGGACCTGAACGGTATTGTTGGCAGAACCGTCAAGCACCACGCGACAATTGGCGAACTTGGTATTTTCCCATTCGCAGCGCTCGCCGCCGTAGCAGAGCAGGCAATCTTCGAAAGAGCAGTTAAAGAGCAGTTGTAGAACAACTTACCATCGAGCCGTATCGTCTCCTGACGGTACACTCTATCCTTCACCTCTTCCATCCAGTGCTCCGCCCTCAGGACGGAACCCTTGCAGGGCTGACCTGAAGATCGAACCATGATTGGCGAGTCGACACCGCAACGGCTACGACCCGAGACTCCTCCCTGAAAACCGCTCGCAGTTCAATTGCTTTGGTGGAGGAAATTGAATTGCGAATTTCTCATGGTTGTTTTCACAACGTCAATCGGGGTAACCCCTACGCGGTCAATAGACTATGGACATAGTAGATAGTGAGTGGAGGAACCGACACCAATGTCGAACACCCAGGTGTCGACGATACGATTGTTTGTGGCTGCGGTTCAATGCTACGCTCGGAAAATCCAGTTATGACACTGTCCTTCAAGCGGTTTACAAGCCGGGCGGCAGCGTTCGTTCTTGCGGCTAGTCTCGCAGCCTTCTGCCAAGCCCTGCCCAGCCCGACGCCAACTCCACAGCGGCCAACCGCTCCGGGTACGGTCGACGCGGATAAGTCCAAGATGACGCCCACCGGTTTGGCAGCGAACGGCGGGTCGATCGCCAAGGACCTGTATACGAACTCGACCTACGGCTTCTCAATGAAGGTGCCGCCGGGCTGGGTGGTCGTACCCTCGAAGAATCCGGTGGCCCCCCCGGCGAATGCCAAGGAGGCCGCGCTCATGCAGGCCGCTCAGACCAACCACGTTCTGCTGGTGATGACTGAGAATGCGCCCATGAAGAAAAGCGTGGAGCGGAAGTCGCTTCAGGTCGTTGCTACCCGTCTGCTCAAGACGACCGCTCCAAACGAGGGAGAGCAATATCTCATCTATTCGAAGCGCACTGCCCGCGAGAGAAACATGCCAGTCGAATATCAGGGCGATCCGAAGGAAGTAACGATTAACGGCAACAAGTTCTGGACGATCGGATTGAATCAGACGACCGAGGGAGCCGTACAGCACGTCGAGCAGTACGTCACCACGCAGGGCTCGATTCTGCTGCAATTCATGCTGGTGAGTCCGGATGAAAACGGCTTGAAAGACATGAGGCCGTGGATTCAGTCGATTGTGATGAAGCCGCTAACCGAAAAGCCCGCAGCAAAGCCGAGCCACAGGAAAAAGCCGGCGGCGACACCTGCCAAGCCGGCGCCCGCGGCCAGTTCAAACTGAGTTCAGCGAAGTCGCAAAGGCTTGATCCTTAGGCAAAACAAAAAGGCTGCCGGGAAAGGCAGCCTTGATTTTTGTGCAGAGCGCGGTTAGGGCGTGACGACGCCTGCGCCGGCCTGCGGCTGATTGGTGGCTGCGGTCGCGGCCGCCGCTTCGTTGAGAATCCGGTGATGAATGGTGAACAGCGCCAGTTCCAACCGGTCTGATACGCCGATCTTGTCGTAGACGTTGCGCAGGTAATTCTTGATGACCTGCTCGGTGGTGCCGAGCTGCGACGCGATTTCCTTGTTCTTGTAGCCTTGCACGATCAGGGCGACGATGCGCAACTCTTTCGCGGTCAGGCGATCGCGCACGCGCAGTCCGACCATATCGTTCTCGGTCAACTCGCTCGGCACAGCGACGTCCTGCACCCAGTTCTCGCCGCGCGCGACCTTGCGGACGCAATCCACCAGCGCGGGGCTGGTGACGTTGCGATACACGACGCCGTGAGCGCCGTTGGTCATGTAGCGTTGTGCGCTCTCGCCAGTGTCGGCGAGCACCACGATGCGGGTCTTGTTCTTGGTAGCACCCTGCACAACGGCGTTGAAGTCGGATTGAAATCCGCCCGCGACGATGAGCACGGCCGCCCGGAACTTATCGAGCGCCATGAACATCTGCTCGGGAGTTTGCGCCTGTGCCACGATGCGCATCTCGTCTTCGACCGCCAGAACCTTGGCGATCCCCGCGCGGAAAATAGCCTGATTATCGGCCAGAATTAGCTTGAGCATCTGAGACCGCTCCGAGGTTAAGAGTTGCGTACGAATTCGTACGAGTCGATCACGCAAGCCACCCCACGAGTGCCGTCAGGATCGGCGGCGGACTCGTCGGTGCGGACAACCCGTCCGCGACACTGGATGACTACGTTTTCTTTGCCACCGGTCACTTCTGGGGGGAGAGTGATCTCAAACTCAACGGGAGAACCCATCTCGAGCGAAGCGTCGGCGCGAATGTACACCCCGGCTGCGCTCAGGTTCCCGGTCATACCGCTGGCTTCGCCAGAGGTGTTTTCTTTGTGAATCTTGATCGGCAGTTCTAGCGGAAATCTTTTACCGGTCCGCGCTTCGGACACAATCCCTCCTCCGTTGCGGCCTCGCTTAAAGGCACGGGCGCGCGCTACCACATTTTGCCTGAGGGAGCAGAAACGTCTGCTATATGGGCGGTTATATCACGTTTGACACCTCTGATAAAAGCCTGATCACTGGTTAGTTAACGGTAGGAACTAGGTTCCCCGGCAGCAGGTTACCCAGCGACCCCTGTCCAAATAGCGCGTCCGGCGCCTATTTCCAGAGCATCGGAGATTTTCTGGCACAATACGTCTTCAATCCCAATCGCACCTTGAGCGGGCTTGTGAAGGAGAACATCATGCGGAGCAAGCTCAGCCGCAGCCGGTGGGTAGCGCATTCGGTCGATACGTTTCTGATGGCAACTCTTTTGTTTGCAACATGTGTGGCGCAGGATCGCAATCGATCGCTTGTGCCCCAGGCGAGCGCCCTGCCCGAGAATCGGACTGAGAAGGCGAACCAGCACGCGCCTGAAGCGTTGCTGGAGTTGAATAGCGCGCTGGTCGGGCTCGCCGACAAGGTGTCGCAGGGCGTGGTGCAGGTCCTGGTAACTGGTTACGGTCAGGTCGAGGAGAATTCCCGAACCGAGACCGCGTTTATTGCCCGCCAACGCGCGATCGGGTCTGGCGTGATTGTCGATCCGAGCGGGTACGTGATGACGAACGCGCACGTGGTCGAAGGAGCGCGCCGGATTCGAATCGTGCTGCCCGTTCCCGCGAGCGAGAGTGCTACCCTCGAACCGGAAGGCAAGCGCCGCATACTGGAAGCGAAGCTCATCGGCACACACCCGGACAGCGATCTTGCTTTGTTGAAGGTGGACGCGAAGGGACTTCCGGCCTTGCCGCTGGAAACTGCGCGCCGGGTGCGCCAAGGGCAACTTGTCTTTGCGATTGGCAGCCCCGAAGGGTTGCAGAACACGATCACGATGGGAGTGGTCAGTTCGGTCGCGCGCCAGCCCGATCCGAACAAGCCGATGGTTTACATCCAAACCGATGCGCCCATCAATCCGGGGAACAGCGGCGGGCCGCTAGTCGATACCGATGGCTATGTCGTGGGGATCAACACCTTCATTCTCTCAGGGAGTGGAGGCAGCGAAGGCCTTGGGTTTGCGATTCCGACGAGGATCGTGCGCTTCGTTTACGAGAGTCTTCGGAAATATGGGCATGTGCATCGCTCGGAGATCGAAGCGGGAGCGCAGACAATCACGCCGGCACTGGCTGCGGGCCTCCGGCTGAAGCGAAGCTGGGGCGTGCTGATCGCGGACGTGAAACCAGAAGGGCCGGCGGAGGCCGCGGGATTGAAGGTCGGCGACATCGTGCTGGCCGTGGATGACCGGCCCATCGATACGCTGCCCGCCTTCATGGGTTCGCTCTATCTGCATCCGGTTGACCGCGTGTTGAAGCTGGATGTGCTGCGCGATACAGGCAAGATCACACTGAACATTCCCGTGCTGCAGGAAAAGCATCCGATGGATCAGTTGCTGGACCTCGCGGATCCGCAGAATAACCTCGTGCCGCAATTGGCCATTCTGGCGATCAGCATCGACGAGCGTGTGCAACCCATGGTCGGGCAACTGCGTTTTGCCGGGGGAGTGCTGGTGCTGGGACGCGCGGCGGATCTGCTCGGTCCGGACATCGGTCTCGCGGCCGGCGACGTGATTCATTCGGTGAACAACCGGCCGGTGGATACCATTGAAAATTTGCGAAGTTCACTATCGCAGTTGAAGTCGGGAGACTCGGTTGCGCTGCAAGTCGAGCGCGGCGGGAAACTGCAGTTCGTATCGTTTGAGTTGGATTAGCAGAGCCGATAAAATCGTAAACCGCAGAACTCGCACAGGGCTTCGGTCGCTCATGGCTGATAGCTGGTCGCCGATAGATTAGGGGCTGACGACTAGCGACTAGTTACGCGGCGCGTAGTATCCCTTGCGCGCGCGGACTTGCAGGTCTTTCTTGAGGGCGCTGATCTCGATGCTGCGGTAGCGGCCGTCGGAATCGAAATCGGCGGGATGATAGGACACAACGTACTGGCTGCGCAGTTCGTCTTCGATCGCGGCGAAGGAGTTCTTGATGTCCTTGGTCTTGAAGGGGAAGAACGCGCGCCCACCGCTGGCGGATGCGAGCTTTTCGAGATTCTTGTCGCCGCGCAGAACCAGGCCGCTGTCGTCGGTCGAGATGGCGTAAATGATGACTTCGCTGCGCTGCGCCATTTCCACCGCTTGCCCCAGGGTGTACTCACTCTGGTTGTCATCGCCGTCGCTGAGAATGATCAGCGCGCGGCGCTGCGGACGATCGGACTGTTCTTTAGCCAGCTTGTCCTGGCAGGCATGATAGATCGCGTCATACAACGCCGTGCCGCCACCCTCATGCAAGGAATGAACTGCCTGCGAGAGCTGTTGCACGTTATCCGTGAAGTCCTGGCGCAAATCCTGATGGGCGTTGAAGCCCATGACAAACGCTTTGTCGAAGCCCGGACGAATCACGTGCTGCATGAAACTGTTGGCTGCGTCCTGCTCGAAGTCAAAACGCGTGTGTACCGATCCGCTGACGTCGATTAGCAACCCCATCTTCAAAGGCAGATCAGTCTCGCGCCGGAAATTTACGATGGACTGCACCGGCTTGTGGTCATCGAGAAAGTTGAAATCGTTCTGCGTGAGGTTGCGGACAAACTTCCCGTGCTTATCGGTTGCGATAAACAACACGTTGACTTCATCCACCCGCTTGCGGATAGTCAATACAGAATCTGTTGGATCATCACCCAGATTAGGCGAGGGTGAAGCTGCAGACGTGCTCGCGACGTAGGAAGACGCAGGCGCCTGAGCGGCGGCGGGGAGAGCGCTCAGCACCAGGGTAAGAATCGCCACACCGAAATTGGATTTCGTGTACTTCATGCCCACCATTTCCAAAATTTTCACTAAAATTCACGCCAAAAGTACACCCTAACGATTAGATGCACTTTGCTGGCCGAAAGCCGCGCCAGCAGCCCTAACTGCACCCCAGACTGTAGGAGAGACCCGGGCATCTTCCAAGTTACAAAAGGAGCACGCAGTTGGTCATGGCACGGAAGCGCCATAAAATCCATTCAGTTGCCCTTCATTTTGATGTCCCAGAGGTGAGTCGCAAATTGACCCAACCGGATGCAAAATTCAGGGGAAATCCTGATTTTTCAGCCGCCGATCACGGAGGAAAACGCGTGGACAAAAAAGTTACATCGCAACCAGACTCGCGGGTGCGGTGCTCGTGGGCGCGAAATGATCTGGCCATTCGTTACCACGACCGGGAATGGGGAGTGCCTGTGCACGATGACCGCAGGCTTTTCGAGTTCCTTATTCTGGAGGGCGCGCAGGCTGGGTTGAGCTGGGACACGATTCTACGCAAGCGTGAAAACTATCGTGCCGCGTTCGACAACTTCGATCCGAAAATTGTCTCGCGCTACGACGCGAAGAAAGTGCGCAGGCTGCTGAAGGATGAAGGCATCATCCGCAATCGTTTGAAGATTGCCAGCGCTATCAGCAATGCGCAGGCAATGCTGGCAGTTATGAAGGAATTCGATAGTTTTGATCGTTACATCTGGCACTTTGTTGGGGGCACTCCGCGAATTAACGCGTGGACAAAATCAGGGCAGGTTCCCCCCAGCACGGCGGATTCGGATGCGATGAGCAAGGACTTAAAGAAGCGCGGCTTCCGCTTCGTCGGAAGCACGATCTGCTATGCGTTCATGCAAGCGGTGGGCATGGTCAATGACCATCTCGTGACCTGCTTCCGGTATTCCGAGAAGCACTGATCCCGCTGCCGCGTTCAATGATTTGAACGCATCCGGTCGCAAACCAAACTCCGTCTGCAGTCCCCTACCCCGGTGGAATTTTTGTTTTTTTGACATTGTCGGAGAATTGGAACCCGGCTTGCCTACCAAAACTATGCCAGATAGTTGACGCGACAAGTTCCCCCGAGTGGCTGGAAATTTGGTTAGGAATCGAGATTGCTTAGTGAGGCCGCTGCGGTGAAATGCAGCGGCCGAACTGTGACCGCGACCGTCCAGGCGAGTGTGGGAAATCGAACTTCAGCAAGGCAGATCGAATCGACTATGGGAAGAATTCTCCTCGTTACCGACGAAGTCTCCGCGCAAGCTCTTGTTCCCCCTCTTGAGCAGCACCGGCACACAGTGGTGCGCGCGGGTTCGCTGGAAGAGGCGCGGCGGGCGCTCGCCGACCCGCAATTTGATGCCGTACTGACCGACGAAAAATTGCCCGACGGCGCTGGTGCGGATGTGCTGGCGGCGGCGCGCGCCAGCGACGCCAGCCTGGGAGTGATCGTGCTCTCGGCGACTGGTACGTGCGAGCACGCGAATGCCAGCATGCAGCAAGGATTCATGGATTTGCTGACGAAGCCGGTGGCACCCGATGTTCTGCGCACATCGCTGCAGCGAGTGTGCGATCACTCGACGCTGCTGCGCGAAAACTCCCGGCTGAAAGAAGAACTCGGCCGACGTGGCAAGGCGGATCCGTTGAGCCTGGGCTGGATCGAGGCGCTGCCACCCAGCTTCGACATGCGCAGTTTCCTGGCGTCGGTCGAGAAGTCGCTGATCGAAAGAACGCTGCAGGCGACCCGGGGAGCGCAGGCGGAAGCGGCGCGCCGGCTCGGGCTCTCGCGCAGTGATCTCTCATACAAGCTCTTGAAGTACGAACTGCGGAAGGAAACGACGGCGCCATCGCCGTAGAGTGCAGCCTCGTTTTGCTCGCCATTAAGCGCGGTCCGGGCTACTGCACGGACCGTAGTCAGTCTTCTCCGCGATCCGCTCCGAGCATCAGCCTCTCAGGCTAGAATTGCCCTCTCATGTGCGGCCGGTATCGGCTCTCTCGCCAGAAGGAAATTCTTGCGGAACAATTCGACGCGGATTTCGACGACCTCGATTGGGAGCCGCGCTACAACATTGCTCCAACCCAGGCAGTGCTCGTGATCAAGCGGGCGGGTGCGAGCACGGCACCGAATGCATCCCTGATGCGATGGGGTCTCGTTCCTGCGTGGGCTGCAGATTCAACTGGCGCCGCCCGATCCATCAATGCACGCGCCGAGACTGCAGCCAGCAAGCCTTCCTTTCGCGATCCGCTTCGCAAGCAGCGCTGTCTCATTCCTGCCGATGCATTTTATGAATGGCGGCGCTCCGCCCGCGAGAAGCAACCCTTCTGTTTTGAGGTTGGATTTGGCGACGTTTTTGCGTTCGCGGGACTCTGGGATCGCTGGGCAGGTCCGCGTGGAGAGATACTGGAAACATGCGCCATCCTGACTACGACACCGAATGACTTGCTGGCCGAGGTACACGACCGTATGCCCGCGATCCTCCGCGCCGAAGATTATGGGTGTTGGCTTGATCCAAACATGCAGGATGTGGAGTGCGCGGTTGGCCTGCTGAAGCCTTACGACGCGAACAGGATGCGGCGGTATCCGGTCAGCACGCGGGTGAACCGGGTGGCGAATGATGGTCCGGAGTGCTCCGTACCCGTGGAACTTCCGGCTACAACCGGTTTACTTTTCGGCTGACTTCCCGCAAATGATGAACTGCATGGGGTGGAGAACATGGACACCTCGCGACGGCTCGGAATGGCCGACTCGCTGACGGAGTTGATCGATCCGCATCACCCCTGACGAAAACAAGGGCGCTCAGGTAAACTGGTCAGGCCGTTTCTATCGCCCATCTCTCTTGCCGGGATGGCGGAACTGGCAGACGCAGCGGGCTCAAAATCCGCCGAGGTTCACCCCTCGTGGGGGTTCGACTCCCCCTCCCGGCACCACGATGTGGCAGCAGTTGTCCCCTCACAAGATCCCTTGAACGCTCACGTGGAAGTACCAGCGCTGCTCGCGCCGGGCCACACCAAGACTCATCGCATACGAGCGCTTGTTACGAGTTTTGAGTGCTTGACTATCGGTGGTTGTATTCGAGTTTTGGGTACCAGTCGGTGCCGCGGCCGTTGGGGGTGAGGTCGAGCATGAGCCAAAGAGGATCAAGGTCGGGCGCGCCGCGGGGATCTTGTCCAGGGTCGGCCATTTCGCCGCTCATCTCGCCGGTATAGAAGTGATGCACGACTCCGTTGCGGCGCGTGAAGACACTGAAGCCGGGAACATCCGCGTCGTCCGCGTTCACGTAAGTGCGCGTGTATTCGCCCCTGGGATCGGAAACGAAGGGCAGATTGATAAATCCGCGCTGGCGTTTGTACTCGATGAGGCGTTCGATCGGCGAACGAGCAGTGACTGCGATAGCCACGCGCTCGCGCAGGTTGAGAGCGGTTCCGTTCCAGCTCGTGAGGAACGACGTGCACATCGGACATGGCGCCTTACGCTGCGGGCCGAACATCATGCTGTAGACCATAAGCGTATCTTTGTCGCCGAACAAACTGGAGAGCTCAATCTTGTCGGTTTCGGAAATCAGGCCGAAGTCTTGAGGGATCTTTCCACCGACGGGCAGGGCGCGCCGCTGGGCCGCCACCTGCTCGATCTGACGGCGCAGGTGGATTTCTTCGGCGAGGAGAGCATTGCGTGCCACACGATACTCGCGGCTCTCGTTGGGAAAGTGAGATTGGTTCTTGGCAGCTAACTCCTCGGCTGGAGCGATGGTCATCGTATTCGACATGATGCCTCCTCAGCTTTTTCGATGCTATTCGCTGTCACGTTGGCTCTCAGAGAAAACACGTAAGGTGGATTGGCTGTCTCGGAGAAAGAACTTAGGCGAAGTTCTGCGTTTGCCAGACCGCGTCACCGCCTATGCGTTGCTGAGAAGCACGCGCTTGAGAGGCATTTTGGTTTGCCCGTCGATGAGTTCCACCAGGCCGCACCAGTTGTAGGTGTGGATGCCGTTGATGGCTGAAGCTGCGTCGGGCTCGATCGTGAGCAGGGGATGCTCCGAGTAGGTTTCCCTGGTCAGTTCGGTAATCCGGTTCAGGGTCAGGTTGCGGCCGTAGATACCAGAGCAATTCTGGCTGGGACGCACGAGTTGCGAATTCGCCTCGAACACGCGTCCAGCGTTGCGTCCGTTGCGAATGTCGGTGGAGATCGGGTTGGCGGGATGGAAGTGCCACGGGCCGGTGAGGGCGTCAGAATAGAACAGCAATAGACTGCCGGAGCGCGCATCGGGATCGGCGCTGGTGGTCATGAGCCACCAGGTGTGGTCGTGCTGCCACATGGAGGTATCAACGTAGCGTCCGCGAAGCAAAGTGGCCTGGAGCGTCCATCGGGTGGGGAAGTCCTGGCAGCGATACAGATCGACGGTACTCGAATCGGCTCCCTCCGGAATCATGAACAGCTCGCTGCCGGCGCGGAACACGTGCGGGTAGGAGTAATGATGCTGGTCGTTGGCGAGGCAGCGCGTGGGGGAAAGGAACGTGCCATCGTCGGCGATCTGGGCGCAGGAGATGTGAGCGCGCCGGTGCTGGTACGAGTATTCCTCGAAGAATGCCCAGGGACGGCCGTCGTGTTCGATGACAAACGGGTCTGCCCAGAAATATCCGGCTGGAGGTTCGAGCCAGCGGAAGCCAGCGAGATCGGGTGGACCGGAATGTTCGAATAGGCGGCGACCGTTCATGCGCACTCCGATGCGCCAGTGCTGTACCTGCGCCTTCGGCGAAAACAACCGGCGCACCGCCTTCTGCGCCATGACAGGCGCGAGCCAGCGCACCATTTCGAAATTCGTTGGGGAACGGTAGATCTTCTTTTTGCCCTGGTAGGGAGCGGCGGGGATGGCGCGCTCGAGCAGGTGATTCCATCCGAAGCGGTGCAGTTCATTCAGCTTGCGGATCACGAGATCGGTGGACCCCCAGTAGGCGGGAAAGCGATTGCGCGACACGCTCACGGTTGTCTCGGTTGCGAACAGCGACTTGCAGAGGACCAGGCCCGCATCCAGATCTTCGGTCAGCACCTGGAGTATCACGCCGGACAGCGGCGCGTTCTCGCAGAGCTCCCAAAAATGCGGAGGGCCGCCGCGGAAGAATTCGTTATCCCCGTGATGGTAAGACCAGACTCCATAGCGTGCGGCCGTGAGGATGTCGCCCTTCAGGATGTTGAAGCCGAAGCGCAGCAGAACGTCGAGATTCCTGGCGCGAATGGTCTCGAGCGCTTCCGGCGGAAAGCGATGGACGAATTTCTTCCCGATGGGCTCGACCTCGATGCGCTCGATGCCGGCGAGCAATTCCGAGCAGTCGACCCTCTTCAGCGGATGATTAGAAGCTTTCTTTCGTTCATCGAGCCGTAAATACTGATCGTAGAGCGCGTGCTTCCTGAGATCGGCATGGAGCAGGCGGCGCGCCGCCTTGGCGACCGGGGAACGCGCAGGCTCCGGCGGTTTCTCGGCGAACTTGCGGAAAATCAGCAGCTCGATCTTCGCGAAGTTGCTGGCCTGGATGTCTTCAATGATGGTCGCGAAAAATCGCGACAGCTTGACGCCGTCGAGCAGGAGGCCGATTCGCAGAGGGGGATGGGAAGACGATGAGGTCCTCCAGAAAGAACGGGGTGACTGGACAATCGAGCGGTCTAGCGGTTCGCTTTCGTCCAAACCATGCACCCCTGCGCGGTTTTGCGCGCCGGCGAGTTGCGAAAACCCGCACTGTTTGCGGGCATTGTGCATAGTTGCGGTAGCGCGTGTCAATCGCTGGAGTTTGGTAGTGCGCTGGCGGCCTGCGGCCAGGGCCACGCCGCACGCCGCGACGCGGAGTCGGGAAGCGCGTTCTCCTTTAGAATCATGGCTACCGTCTTAATCTCTATGCATGTACTCCACGTAGTCGGAGCGCGGCCGAATTTTATGAAGGCAGCGCCGGTGCTGCGCGCGCTTGCCGAGCGCGGTGTGAAGCAGACGCTGGTTCATACCGGGCAGCACTACGACTCCGACATGTCGGATGTGTTCTTCACGCAGTTGGGCATGCCTGCTCCCGACGTGAACCTCGAAGTGGGCTCGGGCAGCCATGCTGTGCAGACCGCCGAGGTCATGATTCGCATCGAGCGCGAACTGACGGAGCGCCAGCCGGATCTGGTGCTGGTGTATGGCGACGTGAACTCCACCATGGCGGCGGCGCTGGTTTGCTCGAAGCTCTCGAAACGACTGGGACACGTAGAGGCTGGCTTGCGATCGTTCGATCGCACGATGCCCGAGGAAATCAATCGCCTGGTGACCGATCAGCTGGCAGACATTTTGTTCACTCCGTCGGAGGATGGCGACGCGAACTTGCAACGGGAGGGCGTTGCTGCCGAGAAGATTCATCGCGTGGGCAACGTGATGATCGATACCCTGATGCGGCTGCTGCCGGCCGCAGAGAAAATGAACGGCCTGCCGGATCGCTATGCGCTGGTAACGCTGCATCGGCCATCGAATGTGGACTCGGGGAAGCGCCTGCGGGAGATCTTCTGCATGCTGCAGCAGATCCAGAAAGACGTGGACGTGGTCTTCCCCGTGCATCCGCGAACCAGGCAACGGCTGGCGGAGATCGGATTAGAGGAGGGCGGGCTGCGACTTATGGGAGCTTTACCCTACATTGAATTTCTCGCGTTGCAGAAGCACGCGACCGTCGTCATTACCGATTCCGGCGGTGTGCAGGAGGAGACGACATTTCTCAATGTGCCCTGCCTCACGCTGAGAACGACGACTGAGCGCCCCGTGACCGTAAGCGTGGGATCGAACGTGCTGATCGGCGAGGATATGGCACGCCTGAAAGACGAAACCGCACGCGTGCTCAACGGACAGGGGAAGAAGGGCGGCATTCCCCCGCTTTGGGACGGGCACGCCGCCGACCGCATCGCTGATGTCGTAATGAAAGCGTAGCTGTCATTTCAACAAACACCCCAATATTTCATTTGCAGAAAGGTTTCGAGATCGTGATCGAGGTGCAGTGCCAAGCCCTGTTGTTCGATTTGGACGGTGTGTTGATTGATTCGACGCCCGCGGTGACGCGCGTGTGGAGCAAGTGGGCTCGGGCGCACGGGTTCGACCCTGAAGAAGTTGTGGCACATGCGCACGGGCGGCCAAGCATCGCCACCGTGCGCGAGTATCTGCCAAACGCGGACCATGAGGCAGAAAATCGGATCGTGGAGCGATCGGAGATCGAAGATCTGGAGGGCGTGGTACCGCTGCCGGGCGCAAGGGAACTGCTGGAGAGTTTGCCGGCCGCGCGCTGGACGATTGTGACCTCGGGCACACGTGCGCTGGCGGAAGTTCGGTTGTGTGCGGCAAGGCTTCCGGCTCCGGCAAAGTTTGTTACGGCGACGGACGTGGTCAACGGCAAGCCACAACCGGAGCCGTTTCTGAAGGCGGCAGAGATTCTGGGTGTCGCCGCGGGCGATTGCGTAGTGGTGGAGGATGCGCCGGCGGGGATACTGGCGGGGAGAGCGGCGGGCGCGCGCGTGATTGGGTTCCCCACTACTTCGAAGCGGAGTCTATTGTTGGAGGCCGGAGCAGATTGGATCGTGAAAGACTGCAGCGGAATTTCTGTAGCAAGCGCGGAGGAAGGCTTGCAACTGCGGTTGGCTCAGGAACCGGTGTAGAGCTGGAACGGCGCCCAATAGAAAGGGCTGTGATATTGACCGTGAAGCAACGAAAGCTTGGCGTTTCGTAGGGCGACATCGGGCGAGGCACCGGCCGCCAGTTCGTCGTAGAACTGGTCCATCAAGCGCTCGGTGGATACATCAGCTACCTCCCAAAGGGCAGCAACCACGTGATGAGAGCCGGCGCGCAGAAATGCCCACGACAATCCCACCAGGCCCTCTGCTGTGTAGGTCCGCCCCGCAGCCCCGTAACATGCGGAGATGGTCACAAGTTCGGCGTGCAAAGGCTGACTCAGTATGTCACGCGCGTATAGCTTGAATGAGTCGTCCTGGCTGTTACTTCGCGAGAGGACAATCGCCGAGTCCAGCGGGTTGGAGCGGTTGGCGATGCCGTGGGCTACAAAATGCACGTAGGCGAAGTTCCCGGGTGAGCCGGAGAGATAGGCAACTGGGGTCGCTTCCGCAGCCGTGAAGACGCGCTTCCGATCGGCGGGAAAGTGTTTTGCCACGTCGACCATCTGGTCGGCGGCCTTGGCGAGGGCGGGATATTTCTCATTCGGTGCGACGCTGTTCCCGATGAGGAGCAGGTTGCGGTCATGCGTTGGCTTATGTGGCGATCGCGACGCAGCGGCGAGCAGTCGGAGGGAACTGGCGTTGGCAAGGGTGACGTCTTCGATCCAGAAGTGCGTTGTGGGTTCGGGGACGAGCAGTGTTTCAAAATTGAGATTGTTGAGGCTGCCGTCGGGGATGATGAAGACCTTAGCGCTCTGCAGCAGGGGGCGCGCTGGTGCGACTAGTGTGGTGTACAGCCACTGACCATCGCGGTCGGACGACTGCAGCGGATCCTGCGGCCCAAGCAGGGCCTGATGATAGCGCTGGGCTGCAGCCTCGATTTCGTCGCGCGGAGGAAGATGCAACAATGTGACTTTCTGCGGCGTGATGACCCAGAGGAAGGAGTTTTTCTCCCCCAGCCAGTAAAACAAAACATTGCCGTGGGCTTGCCGCGCGATGGCAACGGCCTCGAGCCTGGCTGGAGCGGCGGCGGTTTGCGGTGGCAGCAACTGTAGTCCTTCGGCCAGAGTGCGGGCTCGGCTGTATTCCGCCCAGCGCAGGGCTTCTTCGGATTTCCCACCCGCGACAAGGAAGTGGATGTAGTCGTCGTAGATCTGGGAGCCATTGCCGGCGAAGGGCAGGCGCGCGTCGTTGCGGTGCAGCGTGGATCGAGCCTCTTCGAAGGTGGCCAATGCGGATTGATATTGTTGCTCTGCCTCCTTGATCTTCCTTTCGTCTTCGTAAAGCCGAGCCAAGCCGTGCTGGGCCCGCCACTTCAGGGAGGCATTGACGTAGTGGTCCCCTTCAACCTCCCTGAGAAGGCTTTGCGCTTCTGTGAGGTCGTGGGAGCGTGCGGCCACGAGGCCTTCCACTAGCAGGGGGTAGAGCTCATTCAAACGGTTGTGATCAGTGCGCGTGATAGCCAGGGCCGCAGCAGAGTATCTACGCGCTTCCTGGAGCTCCCCGCCCTTAAGAGATACCAGTGCCAAGGCGCGGTAGGCGTCGTAAATGTCATCTTTGCCGTCGATCTGGGTTGCAAGTGCCAACGCCTTCCGATACGAATCTTTCGCGCGCGATAAGTCGCCGCGATCAGCGTAGACGTAACCTGCGCTCCTGATCCAGGTAAGTTGCAGGATTATGTTTCCGGCTTGACTTGCCAGGTTTTCTGCTTCAAGTGAGAGTTCGAGGGACCTGTCGGAGTCGCCTAACCTGTAGTAGGCCCAACCCAGGTTACCCAACGCGGTCTGCAAAACGTTACTAGCTCCCAAAGTCTGTGCCGCCTGATACGCCGCCTCGGTCCAGTCCGTGGCTTCGTCGAAGTGTTCCTGACGCAGCGCGGTTAATCCAAGATTGAGAAGGGCAGTTGCTGCGAGGAAATCGTCCTTATGGATGCGAGCGAACTCCAGAGATTGCGCAAATAGCGTTTTAGCGATGTCGGTTTGGCCGCGCTGCACCGCCAATATTCCGCGCGCTCGGAGGATATCGCCGCAGGGCGCCGGCGGCGAGTTTTCGCACATTCGCCGAGCTCGATCCAACTTTTCCTCAGCGGCCGAGAATTGGTGCAGGCGAGCCTGCGCGACACTTTCGACGGCGAGTACTTTGATCAGCGATTCCCTGTCTTTCGGTAGATCCGCCGGAGTTTCAAGTACGGTCAGAGCTTGCGCGAACATACCGCGCCACAGCATCGATTCAGCCTCCAGCGTCCTGAACTTCCAAGCCCAGCCGGCGTCTGAGTTGCGAAATCGCTGATACGCCCGTGCCGAGGCATCCTGGCTTCGCCGCAGGTCTCCCTGAACGAAGGATCTGTAGGCAGAATCAAACATGGCCTGCGGATTCTCGCCCCGATTGCAAGCGAGTCCGCAGGCGGTGATGAGAAAAACCAGAAGCGAAAACCCTACGGATTGGTTTGGCCGTTGCCTTTGGATTGGGCGGCTCTGACGGATGCGTCCCCGATGCAACCCAGTTCCATGTTCAGCATGGTCAGTTCGAAGTAGTTGCTTGGCTTGGGAGATGAACCGTTGCTGACTCCGCGCATCGAATAGCCAGGCGCCTTGGGCGATTCGATCCCAACTTCGATTTCCCCAAGGGATACGACCCCGAAATCCGGGATGATTAGCGTGTGCCCCACCGTCTCCACCCTGGGCAGTTGCTTGCGGACTTCCGAGATATCGATGCTGTCGACGAGCGAGCACGTGATTCGTGGTCTCTGATCATTGGGAAAAAGCTTCTGCAGTGTGGCGACTTTCTCGCCAGATTGCAAGTTTTGATAGTCCTTCGACTGAATCAGGCTGAGAACTTCGGACACTCGTACGTTTCGCTGTTCATTTTCGGTTTTCGCAAGCCCGAAGAGAACATCTCTGTTCAGAATGCTCTGGGTCGAGTCACGTGTTGCTCGAACAAAATCCTTGTTCGCCAAATAGGTCTCGTCTTTTTGGTTCGGCGGTGGGCAGACTCCAAAGTTGTAGGTGATATGGACCGGAATGCCGGAAATCCGCAGGTTCTCGAACTTCGATCCCAGGAAAGTCACCTTTGGAAGGTGTCCATTCTCCTCAGCATGGGACGTCGAGACCTGGGAAATTACGCGCTCGACAGAGAGTACTTCGAAGACTTTGAGCCCCTCTACAATGGTGGTAGCCAAGGTTACATATTTACCCTTTATTTTGCTGCCCGATACTCTTGTTTCTGCGCGCTTGATCGAGATCAAGCCTTCGATGCTGACGTCGGAAACGGTTCGCGTCAGGTGACCGCCGCGACGGTCATTGATTTCGAGGGGAATCTGTTGCTCAATCTTTTGCTCTATCGGAGCACGCAGAGTTCCCTGCAGGGCGACTGCTTCCGCGTGGTATTGGTGGTAATGCGCAACGCTGCCAGTAGCATTTTGTAATTGGTTTTGCACTCCGCTGGTCGAGTTCATGTTGTACGCTCCGCTCGGTTAGAGCTCACTTGTGAATTTGTAAGTCGAATGAGGTTCGGCCCAGGTCTTTGTCTTCTCCTGCGACGGTGATGCCGCGGATCTTCAAGGTGTATGTTCCTGCTGGTCTATCTGCCCCAGGAACCTGCATCGGCCATTGGTCTTGACCTGCCACAGCCGGGAAGGTGAGCGACCATTCCAGCTTTCCGGCTGGGTTGAACAAGTCGGCAGTGTAGCGCTCGAAACCGGCTTCCGGCGGGATTCGCACAAAGAGCAGAAAGCTCTGTCCTGGAGTGGTAGAGACATGTGGTCCTTCCGCCCCGTACGTTCCAACGGTAACCGAAGCCCATGGCATGATCTGAGGCTGACGGCCGGCGATTTCCAGCCGCGGGAGTGTGATGAGATTTTGATAGGCGACCAGAGCGAGCAGACACGCGAACACAGGAACCGCCAGTGCCGGACGGAACCATGCGAGCCACGAGTGGGGCGCCTGAACCGGCCGGGGGCTAAGCACGGGAACTGGCGCGGGCTCGGCGAGAATGTTTTTGCTCTGTTCGAGGAACTTCGATGCGGCTTGCACGTCGAGCGCGCACTCCTGGCAGCCGAACATATGTTCTTCGAACTGTTCGAGTTGCGTCGTATCCAACTCGTTTAGTAAGTATCGTTCCGTCGCGTTCAGACGCAATGCGTCGGCGTGGTCCATGTCCACTGCCTCCCCCTCTTACATTGGGTAGTGAAGCCGGGGTGCGAATCGTTTCACAGGGCCCCCGCGGCTGACTGGTCGGGGGGAGGCCGGTTGATTACCTTTAGATACTCAGACTTGAATGCCAGCTTGGCGCGGTACACCAGCACACGTAGATAGTCGCGGTCGACGCCGAAGTCGCGGCAAACTTCATCTTTGTCTTGTTCCTCCAGAAAAACTGCGCGCAGAATGCGGCGGTCACGCTCGGCCATCTCGTCGAGGATTTCGCGGACCTTTTGTTCCATTTGCCGGGCGGCGACGACGCCTTCGACGTTCACGGCGCCATCGGGAATTTCGTTGGCGACCTCGTCGTCGATCGATGTCACCTTCGAGTTGCTGCGGTATTGCTCGCGTAACACATTGGTGCACATGGAATTCACAAACGGCCCGAGACGGTCGGGCTGACGGATCTTGCCATTCTGCAGGGCCGTGAAGACGCGCGCAAAAGTCTCCTGCTTGACGTCTTCTATTTCTTGTACGGTACGCAAGCGTGCCCGAAGCTTGAGTTGCATGAGCTGATTGAAATAGGCGAAGAAGTGCGCTTGCGTCCGAGGGTCCCCGGAGCGGAGACGATCCAAATAGGATTGGTCAAAAGCCTCAAATTGCAAGACTTGCCTCGGGGGGACGGCAGAGTGGCGAATATCTTACACCTAAAACCGGGGGAATCCCCGAGTCGGCCCGTAGACGGGGTTTTGGCGGGAAACTAGGCCACCAGGCAAACGGCAAAAGCCGCTCTGCAAGATATCGCGCAGTCCAAAAATCTTTGCACTCGATGAAACGGAATGCCCGCACGAAGCACGATTCGTGTGATGGCGACGATGCGAGATCGGCAGGTGAGGGAGCAGGGTTCGATCGGCGGTCTCTCGACCAAACCAGGCGTGGAGACCAATCGCCTGTTTCAATTGACCATGCTCCGAGCGCTGACGCTTCAGCCCCGGTGCCGCGACGTGTTCGTGCTGATGGAACTGCACGGATATACGCTGCCGGAAGTTGCGAGAGTGCTGGGCATCAGCAAAGAGAGTGCGAAGAAACACCTGCGGCGGGCGCTGCGCGATATGCAAACCAGCTAGCGAAAACGCTCGCCGATTTTTAAAGTCTCCCGAAGGAACCCTTGCACTTGGGGGAGGGCCAGGGCGCTACGAAACGCCGGGGCTGCGAGGCGGCCTCGGCGTTCTTCGGGAAAGCGCGGAGTCGGCGGGCATAATCCGCCGGCGAAGATCTGCCACGAGATGCTCCATCCAGACGCCGCCCACCCGAAGGATGGCTCCCTGCTCAAGCATGTCCTGAAGCAACGACTCTCCATCTCGATCCACATAGGAAACGCCCGCGAGGTCGACGGAAATCTGCTTAGCGCCCGTAATCACGCTTCGCCAGGCGCGCTCGGCTTCCGCGGTGCAGTCCCCGCATAATCGTCCTTCAAGAATTAGCGTGACCCCATTGTCGCGGTCGTTCAGCGTGACCTTTAGCATAAGTCGTGGCGAACCTTGCACCGGGAGGGCCACCTCTGGCCGGAGGGTGTGCAGTCAGTTGTCTAGCGGATTCAATCAGTTAGCTGGAGTCACGGGCCCGGAAATAGCGTGGACGTCTCGCTCGTGTCGATGATTCGACACTGTCGAGATATACTTAGCAACTACAGCCGGGGCACAGGGGCGGTGCAACGGCTTAGTTTCACGGCGCAGACATGGCTACGCTCCCAGAACCGACGAACGCTCTTCCCGAAAATCAGTACACCACTCTGCTGGAAGTGTCGCAGGCCATCTCTTCCCACCAAAGTCTGACCGAGCTGTTTGAGGATCTTGGCCGGCGTTTGCACACGGTTCTAAATTTCAATTATTTGAGCCTCATTCTGCATGATCCCGAGCACGACGTGATGCGGGTGCATACCTTGCATTTTGATGGTGTGTCGACCATCCATCCTGGCATGGAGTTCGGCGTAGACGATTCGCTTTCCGGCGAAGTGTGGAGAACGCAGAGGCCGTTCATCGTTGGCGAACCAGAGCAGGCGAGTCGTTTTCCACAAGCGACCCGCGCGTTTACGGAGAACGGGCTGAAGTCTTTTTGCAGTCTTCCGCTGACGAGCGCGCGACGAAAAATCGGAACCTTGAACCTGGGAAGTTCGCAGCGCGACGCGTACGGGCCATCGAGTTTGTCGATTCTGACAATGGTGGCGGCGCAAGTGGCAGTGGCGGTTGAGAATGCGCTGAACTATCAAGAAGCGCGCGAACTGCAGCAGCAGGTTGTGCGGGAACGCGATCGGCTCAAACTGCTGCTCGATGTGAACAACGCGGTGGTCTCGAATCTTGCGTTGTCGGAGTTATTCCGCGCGATTCCTGCCAGCGTTCGCAACGCGATGCAGTGCGATGCGGCATGCCTCTCGCTGCCCGATCGCGAGCAGACGCAGTTGCGCGTTTACGGGCTCGACTTTCCTGCGGGCAAAGGCTTCATGCAGGATCAGATGGTGCTTCCGATGGCGGGCACGAGTCCGGGGCGAGCCTACCAGACGGGCAAGCCGTTGCGCTTCGGCAGTGCTCCGAAGTCGCTCGCACCAGTCGCGCTCAAAGTGAATGCCGAGGAAGGATTCGAGTCGGGATGTTTTCTTCCGATCATGAGGAGGAACCGGACGCTCGGCGTGCTCCACCTGCTGGATCGGCGCAAAGAGGCATTTTCCGAGGAAGATGTCGATTTTCTGCGACAAGTCGCGAGCCAGGTGGCAATCGCTCTGGAAAATGCGCTCGAGTTCAGCGAGTTGAGCGAGTCGAAAGAACGGCTGGCGGAAGAAGGACTGTACTTGCGCGATGAGATTCGCACTGAGCATCATTTTGAAGACATTCTTGGCAACAGCGATGGCTTGCGCCAGGTGCTGCGGCAAGTAGAGACCGTCGCACCGAATGACACCACGGTTCTCATCCAGGGAGAGACCGGCACCGGAAAGGAATTGGTGGCCCGAGCGATTCATGCGCTCAGTTCTCGACAGGACAACATTTTCGTAAAGCTGAATTGCGCGGCGATCCCGCTTGGCCTTCTGGAGAGCGAGTTATTCGGGCATGAGCGCGGCGCATTCACGGGAGCCATCAGCCGCAAGGTCGGGCGCTTTGAGATCGCCCACAAAGGAACGCTGTTTCTGGATGAGGTGGGCGATATCCCGTTGGAGTTGCAGCCGAAGTTGCTAAGAGTGCTGCAGGAGCAGGAGTTTGAAAGGCTGGGAGGGACGCGATCGATTCGCACAGATGTTCGCCTGGTAGCGGCTACGAATCGCGACCTGGGACGCATGGTGGAGCAGGGCACCTTTCGCGCCGACCTCTACTACCGGCTGAATGTTTTTCCGATTCACATTCCGGCGCTACGCGAGCGGCGCGATGACATTCCGATTCTGGTGCGATATTTTGTTGACAAGTTTGCCAAGTCAATGAACCGGAAGATCACGCGGATTCCCGAGTCCGTAATGGATACGCTGGTCCGTTATGCGTGGCCGGGAAATATCCGCGAGTTGCAGAACTTTATGGAGCGCGCGGTGATCCTGACGGAGGGAGCAGCGTTGCGCGCGCCCCTGGCCGAGCTGCGCGAAGGCAAATCGAAGAGCTCGCAAGGCGCGACTCTGAAAGAAGTCGAGCGGAAACATGTGCTGCAGGTTCTGCGAGAAACCGACTGGATCCTAGGCGGGCCGACGGGCGCCGCCGCCCGGCTGGGCATTCCGCGCACGACGCTGATCTATCGGATGCGGCGTCTGGGAATCGAACGTCCCGCCGAATAATCTGGCAGTGTCGAAGGGAGTCGATCCTTCGACACTAAATCGGCGACCTTTCTCGCCTCGTTCGAAAAGACTTTGCTCCCTAAGTGCTTTCGTCCTCATCGAATAGCTTGTTGAGCATTGCCGGGTGAGATTGGCAATGCCCTTGCGAATAAGTATCTGGGGTCGTGTCGCAATTCGCACATCTTTCGTCTTGATTCCGCGCTTGCGTCACATTCGATTGTGCTGTTCCGTCCCATCCGTAAGAGATCGCTATGTGGATTGTTAAGCTCGCTCTTCGCCGGCCGTACACCTTTACAGTGCTGGCCCTGCTGATCCTGATCCTGGGGCCCATCGTCATCCTGCGCACGCCCACCGATGTGTTTCCGGAAATCAACATTCCGGTGGTCAGCATTGTGTGGAATTACTCCGGCCTGTCGTCGGAGGACATGGGAAACCGGATCACGTCGGTGACCGAGCGCGCGCTGACGACGTTGGTCGATGACATTGAACACATTGAGTCGCAGTCGCTGAACGGTATCGCCGTAGTGAAGGTGTATTTCCAGCCGCACGCCAATATTGATAAAGCCATTGCGCAGGTCACCGCAATTTCACAGACGCAACTGCGACAGTTGCCTCCGGGGACGACTCCTCCGCTGGTCATTACTTACAGCGCATCGACGGTGCCGATTTTGCAGCTCGGCCTTTCCGGTCACGAACTCTCCGAGCAGCAGTTGTTCGACGCGGGCGTGAACTTCATCCGCACGCGATTGATCACCGTGCCGGGAGCGGCGATTCCTTATCCCTACGGCGGCAAACAGCGGCAGGTGCAGGTGGATCTGGATACAGCGGCTCTGCAGGCGAAGGGGCTTTCGCCGCTGGACGTAGTGAATGCGGTCGGCGCGCAAAACCTGATTCTGCCTTCGGGCACCACCAAGATCGGGCCGCTCGAGTACGACGTGGACATGAATGCCAGCCCGCAGACGGTGGCGGAACTGAATGATCTGCCCATCAAGACCGTGGGTAGCAGCACGATCTATATCCGGGATGTAGCCCATGTGCGGGACGGCTTCCCGCCGCAGACGAATATCGCTCGCGTTAATGGTCAACGCGCCGTGCTGTTGACGATCCAGAAGGCGGGCAACGCTTCGACGCTCGACATTATTTCAGGCATTAAGAGCATGTTGCCTGACGTGCAAAAAACGCTCCCGGCCGATCTGAACATCCGTTTGCTGGCCGACCAGTCTCTTTTCGTGCGCGGATCGATTCAGGGGGTGGTGCGCGAAGCGATCATTGCGGCGTGCCTCACCGGATTCATGATCCTGGTGTTCCTGGGCAGCTGGCGCAGCACGGTGATCATTGCGGTTTCGATTCCGCTATCGATTCTGACGTCGATCATTTGCCTTAGCGCGCTGGGCGAGACGATCAACATCATGACGCTCGGCGGGTTGGCGCTGGCGGTCGGCATCCTGGTCGACGACGCCACGGTGGAAATTGAAAACATCAACCGGAACCTGTCCATGGGCAAGGAAGTGGAGCACGCGATTCTGGACGGCGCGCAGCAGATTGCTGTGCCGGCGTTTGTTTCGACGCTGTCGATCTGCATCGTGTTTGTGCCGATGTTTTTCCTGACGGGGGTGGCGCGGTATCTCTTCGTGCCGCTCGCCGAGGCGGTTTCGTTCGCGATGCTGGCCTCGTACTTCCTGTCGCGAACCGTCGTGCCGACCATGGCAAAGTACCTGTTGCGCGGACATGAAGCCGAAGCCGGGCACGCTTCGAAGACGAGCAGGAACCCGTTTGTCCGGATGCAGGTCCGGTTTGAGGAAGCCTTCGAGCGCTTCCGCGAGCGCTATCACGGCCTGTTGGAGTCTTGTCTACATCATCAGAGATTCTTCCTGACTGCATTTTTTGTCGGGTGCGTGCTGTCGCTGGTGTTTCTGGTGCCGTGGCTTGGCCAGGACTTTTTCCCGGGCGTGGATAGCGGGCAGTTCAAGCTGCATCTGCGCGCGCGCACCGGCACGCGCATTGAAGAAACGGCACGGCTATGCGATCTGGTGGAGCAATCGATCCGCGAGCAGATTCCGCCCGACGAGATGTCGAGCGTTATCGACAATATCGGACTGCCCTACAGCGGCATTAACTTGTCGTATAGCACGTCGGCACCGGTCGGACCGGGCGACGCGGACATCCTTGTCACCTTGGGCGAGCACCATCACTCGACCGATAAATATGTACATGATCTGCGGATCAAGCTGGCAAATGAATTTCCAGGCGTCACGTTTGCGTTCCTCCCGGCCGACATCGTGAGCCAGATTCTGAACTTCGGTCTTCCGGCGCCCATCGACGTACAGATCGTCGGCAACGACCTGGAAGGAAACCGGAAGTTTGCGGACACGCTGTTGCAGAAGGTGCGGTATATACCAGGCACGGTCGATCTGCGGATTCAGCAGCCCTTTGATCAGCCGAAACTGCACATCAACGTGGATCGAACGAAGGCCGGGCAGATTGGATTCACGGAGCGGGACGTTGCGCAGAACCTGCTGATCTCACTGAGCGGAAGCTTTCAGACGTCGCCAACATTCTGGCTGAATCCCAAGAATGGCGTTAGCTACGCCATAGCCACGCAGACCCCGCAGTACCGGATCGACTCGCTGCAAGGCCTGGAGAATATTCCGGTAGCCGGCGCCAGCGGTGCACCGTCGCAGATTCTAGGGAGCCTTGCTTCGATTCGGCGCGGAGTCGGCTTGGGAGTTGTATCGCACTACGACATTGCTCCCGTTATCGATATTTATGGCTCCGTGCAGGGGCGAGACCTGGGGGGCGTCTCGCGCGATTTGACCAAGATTGTCGATGACAGCCGCAAGGACTTGCCAAAAGGATCACGGATCGTAGTGCGTGGGCAGATTCTCACGATGCGGTCGTCGTATATCGGACTGATTGGCGGACTGGCATTTTCGATTCTGCTGGTCTACTTGCTGATTGTTGTGAACTTCCAGTCGTGGCTGGATCCTTTCATCATCATTTCGGCGTTGCCGGCGGCGCTTGCCGGGATCGCATGGTTCCTGTTTGTTACGCACACGACGTTAAGTGTGCCGGCGCTGACGGGATCCATCATGTGCATGGGTGTCGCGACGGCGAACAGCATCCTGGTGGTCAGCTTTGCGAAGGAACAGCTTGAAGAAGGTAAGGACGCGGTCGAGGCCGCGCTGCAATCGGGATTCACCCGCTTCCGTCCCGTGCTGATGACCGCGATGGCGATGATGATTGGCATGGTGCCGATGGCCCTGGGACTGGGCGAAGGCGGTGAGCAGAACGCTCCGCTAGGACGAGCGGTGATCGGCGGACTGCTGCTGGCGACCGTTTCGACGCTGTTCTTCGTGCCGGTGTTCTTCAGTGTGCTGCACGGGCGCCGCTTGCGAGTGGCCGCAGCCAATTCGAAATGAAGTTTTGGGTCATAGGATTTTGGAGAATTGAAAATGCAAGTGGAACAGGAAGACAACGTGGAGACGCGAGTCGCGACCCGCAATTCGCCAGAACGAAGTCAGGAGCAATCGTCAAACCCCAAGAAGGGTTGGTTGATCGCGGTGCTTGCCTTTGTGGTGGTGGCGATCGTCGTCATCTCGGGCATCGTCCCACGCGTACGCGCGCGCAGCACCCTGCGCAACGAAACCAATCAGCTGGCCGTTCCGGCAGTGATCGTAGCGCAGCCGAAGAAGTCGGCGCCCGGGCAGGAGGTAATTTTGCCGGCCAACGTCCAGGCTTTCCGCGATGCCCCGATCTACGCGCGGACGAATGGCTATCTGAAGCGCTGGTATGTCGACATTGGTGCGCGCGTGAAGTCTGGCCAACTTCTCGCTGAGATCGATACGCCGGAAGTGGATCAGCAACTGCATCAGGCGCGAGCGGACTTAGGTACCGCCGAAGCGAATATGCATCTCTCGGAGATTACCGCTTCGCGGTATCAAGGTCTGTTGAAAAGCGATTCCGTTTCGCAGCAGGATGCAGACAATGCCACGGGAGATTTCGCGGCGAAGAAGGCGATTGTGCAATCGGCGCAAGCGAACTTGCGGCGACTAGAAGAATTGCAGTCGTTCGAGAAAATTTACGCGCCTTTCGATGGAGTGATCACGGCGCGCAATACCGACATCGGCCAACTCATCAATTCGGGCAGCAGCACGGGAACGAAGAGCGAGTTGTTTCACATCGCAGCGCCCGGAAGGTTGCGGGTGTACGTTAATGTTCCCGAGATTTATTCGCGTGCCGCGAAACCAGGACTGAAGGCCGACCTGACACTCGACGAATTCCCCGGAAGGCGTTTTGAGGGGACGCTGGTGCGCACGGCGGATTCCATTGATCTCTCGAGCCGGACCCTGCTGGTGGAAATCGAAGTGAACAATCCGACGGGCGAACTGTTGAGCGGCGCCTATGCAGCCGTGCATCTGAAGTTGCCCGGCAACATATCGACGTTCACGATTCCGGTGAACACACTCCTTTTCCGGTCCGAGGGACTGCGGGTGGCGGTGGTGAAAGACAACAAGGCGGAACTTGTTCCGTTGACACTTGGTCGGGACTTCGGAAGTGAAGTGGAAGTCCTGGTCGGATTGAAGGGCGATGAGAATCTGATCGTCAACCCGCCGGATTCCATCGTGTCGGGGCAGCAGGTGCGTCTGGCCTCGAACGCTGAGCCCACGAAGGGGGCGCAGCCGTGAAGCTTGGCTCAAAATGCGGACGCGCCGTTATGCGGACGGCCTGGCTGCTGAGCGTGACTGGTCTGACTCTGCTGACGGGTTGCGCAGTCGGTCCGAGATACGCGAAGCCGAATGCGCCTGCGCCTCCGGCATATAAGGAAGTGCCGCCGAACTGGAAGACGGCGCAGCCGAGTGATCAGGTGGCGAAGGGAAAATGGTGGGAGGTTTTTCAGGATGCACAGCTGAATGCGCTGGAGGAGCAGATTAACGTTTCGAACCAAACGCTGAAGGCGGCGCAAGCGCAGTTTGAGCAGGCCAGGGCGGCCGTGCGAATCAATCGCTCTGCGGAGTTTCCAGATGTGACGGCGGGCGTGAGCGCGACGCGCAACAAGCTGTCGAAGAACCGTCCGAACGGGAGGTTGTCGCCCACCACCACTTACACGGACCTGCAGCTTCCTTTGGATGCTTCGTACGAAGTCGATGTGTGGGGGCGCGTGCGCAAGACGGTTGAGGCCGCGCGCGCGAATGCGCAGGCCACCGCAGCGGATCTGGAGAACGTGAGCCTCAGCCTGCACGCTGAGTTGGCCAGCGACTACTTCCAATTGCGCGCACTGGATGCGGAAACGCAGTTGCTGAATTCGACGGTGGCGGCTTACGAAAAGGCGCTGGAGTTGACGCGCAATCGGTACAGCGGCGGAGTCGTGTCGCAGGTCGACGTGGCGCAGGCCGAGACGCAACTGGAGACGACTCGGGCTCAGGCTGTCGATTTGGGCGTGCAGCGGGCGCAGTTCGAGCATGCGATTGCCGTGCTGATCGGGCAACCGGCTCCGAGTTTTGCTTTGGCGGTATCTCCACAGGTGAGTGCTCCGCCGGTTGTTCCCATTGGAGTGCCCTCGGAATTGCTGGAGCGGCGTCCTGATATCGCAGGAAACGAGCGTCGTATGGCGGGGGCGAACGCGCAAATCGGCATTGCCCGGGCAGCGTATTTTCCGACGATCACTTTGAGTGCCTCGGGGGGATTCGAGGGCACGTCCATCACGAACTGGTTCAACGGTCCCAGCGGTTTCATCACGGCGGGCGCTTCGGCGATTGGAACTGTCTTCGATGCTGGAAGACGAAAGGCCGTGAACGATCAGGCTCGTGCCGCCTACGCTCAGTCGGTCGCCAATTATCGCGAGACAGTACTGGGAGCATTTCAGGACGTTGAAGACAGTCTGGCTGCGCTGCGCCTGCTGGAGGACGAAGCCAAGACCCAGGACGCAGCCGTTGCCTCGGCGCAGCACTCGCTCGAGCTCTCGACCAACCGCTATAAGGGAGGTGTGGCTACCTATCTCGAAGTCATCACCGCACAGAGTATTGCCCTCACGGATCAGCGAGTGGCCGTCGAGATTTCGGGGCGACGCATGGCTGCCAGTGTGTCGCTGATCAAGGCGCTGGGCGGAGGGTGGAATGCTACCGATCTTCCCATGGTCCAAAAGGACGCGCACCCCACGGCTTCGAGCGGTCAATAGCCGATCGTAAGTTCCTTCGCAGCCTTTCGAACCTTCCTGCGAACTCGCCACACCCGCGAACTTCGCAGTAACCTAGTCAAAGATGAAGAGCCGGACCGACGCGCTGCGCGCACTCGAGTTCGATTCGTACGACGTTTGCGTGATCGGAGCGGGCGCGACTGGGGCCGGTTGTGCACTAGACGCGCAGACGCGCGGCTTTCGCACCGCGCTGGTTGACGCCGGAGACTTCGCTTCACATACCTCGAGCGCCTCGACGAAGCTTGCCCATGGCGGCGTTCGCTATCTCCAGCAGGCAGTCAGCGAGTTCGATCCCGGACAACTGAAGGTCATTCGCGAGGCTCTGCGTGAGCGCAAGCTCATGCTGCAGAACGCGCCGCATCTGACGCATTCCCGCCATTTCCTGGTTCCGTGCTTCAGCCGCTTTGAAGCTTTTTACTTTGCCATCGGTCTCAAACTATACGACTGGCTGGCGGGTTCGATGCGTCTTGGCAAGAGCCGACTCTTGTCGCGCAGTGAGGCGATGGGGATGTTGCCAACGCTCACACGAGATGGAGTGATAGGCGCGATCAGCTATGAGGATGGCCAATTCGATGACGCGCGTTACTGTGTCAGTCTGGTGAAAACATTTTGCGATGCGGGTGGCGAAGTCGCGAACTATCTGGAACTCTCTGGCTTCGAGCGGGATGAGCGCGGCCGACTGGCTTCGGCGATAGTAAAGGATGTATTTACTGGGCGCAGCTTCACGCTGCGGGCAAAAGTGTTCGTTAACGCAACCGGGCCATACTCTGACGCATTGAGAGCGATGGCCAATCCGAACCTGCCGGGCCGTCTGATTCTGAGCAAAGGCGTACACATTTTGCTGCCGCTGGTCGGGGACATCACGAGCGCTCTGCTGATTCCGCGGACCGAAGATGGCCGCGTTCTTTTCGCGATCCCATGGCTGGGGAGACTGCTGGTGGGCACCACCGACGTGGAGGTTGCGTCGGGACAAGTGCTCGATGTGACCCGAGATGAAGTGGACTATCTGCTGCGGCATCTGAATCGCTATTTCAGCGTGCAGTATACGGTGGCGGATATAGTCAGCGTGTTCTCGGGGATGCGCCCGCTGGTGCGCGCCAAGGGTTCCCGCGAAACGAAGAAATTGATTCGCGCCCACGAAGTCGAAGTCGACAAAGTCAGCGGCCTGGTCAGCATTTTAGGTGGCAAGTGGACAACGTACCGGGCGATGGCCGAAGACACGACTGATGCAGTCGGAAGGGAACTCGGAAATTCGACGCCTTCGAAGACGCGCGCGCTGCGATTGGCTGGTGGGGAAGGGTACGCGACGGAGCACTGGCGGCTGCTTGCCAGTGTTTACAGTTTGCGCGAAGTGACGGCGCGGCATCTGGCAGAGAAGTTTGGGAACGAAGCGGAAGCGGTGCTGGCGTTGACAAGGGAGGATCCGAAGCTGAAATCGCCGATCGTCGCGGGTGGCGCTCCCATCCTGGCCGAAGTTGTCTATTGTGCGAGAAGCGAAATGGCTGTCACCATCGTGGACGTGTTGGCGCGGCGGTTGGGGTTGCAGATGTTCGATTGGGAACTGGCGGTAGCGGCGGCACCCGCTGTGGGCGAAATACTGGCGCGCGAGCAGGAATGGTCGGCGGACCAGAAAGTGCGCGCGATTCAGGATTACATCAGTAAGATAGAGCGGCAAAAGCAAGCTCTGACTTCGTCCCAAGGAAGTTGACTCAAAATCAACTCTCTTCCGGAATTCCGACCGCAGAGGAAAATTTGTGGCCAGTTATCTTGGGGCAATTGATCAAGGCACCACCAGCACTCGCTTCATCGTGTTCGACCGGGCGGGCCGGATCGTCGCCAGTGAGCAACGCGAGCATGAGCAGATTTATCCGAAGCCCGGATGGGTGGAGCACGACGCGGAAGAAATCTGGCGGCGCACGCAGGAGGTGATTGCGGGCGCGCTGCAGCAGCGGGCTCTGCAGCCTTCTGACCTGGCGGCCATCGGAATCACGAACCAGAGAGAGACCACCGTGCTCTGGGAGCGTAAGACCGGCAAACCGGTCCACAACGCAATCGTCTGGCAAGACACGCGGGTCGCCGACGAGGTCGTTGAATTCTCCAAAAACGGCGGCCAGGACCGCTTTCGGGCAAGCACAGGGTTGCCGCTGACGACGTATTTCAGCGGCTTGAAGATTCGCTGGATGCTCGAAAACATCCGCGGACTTCGCAAGCGGGCGGAAAACCGCGAAGTGCTCTTCGGCAACATCGATACCTTTTTGGTGTGGCATCTGACGGGTGGAACCGACGGGGGCATTCATGTCACCGATGTGACCAACGCGAGCCGGACTCAGTTGATGAATCTCAAGACGCTCGAGTGGGACGAGGATGTGCTCTCCACATTCGGTATTCCGAAAGCCATGCTGCCCGCCATCAAGTCAAGCAGCGAGCGCTACGGTACAGCTACCGAAAGCGCACTACAGGGTGTGACGATCGCGGGCATACTCGGGGACCAGCAGGCGGCGCTGGTGGGGCAGACCTGCTTTCGAGCCGGGGAAGCGAAGAACACGTACGGCACTGGATGTTTCCTGCTGATGAACACTGGAGAGCAGGCGGTAGCATCGAAGCACGGACTGCTGACGACGCTGGGCTACCGCTTTGGAAAACAGCCAGCGGTATATGCACTCGAAGGCAGCATCGCGATTACCGGTGCACTCGTGCAGTGGCTGCGCGACAATCTTGGGCTGATCGAGAAGAGTTCCGACATCGAAGCGCTCGCGATCTCCGTCACCGACAACGGAGGAATCTACTTCGTGCCGGCGTTTTCGGGGCTCTATGCCCCGTACTGGAAAGACAGTGCTCGCGGCGTGATTGCTGGCCTTACTCGTTACGCCGGCAAGGGACACTTGGCCCGCGCGGTGCTCGAGGCGACTGCGTTTCAGACTCGTGAGGTGCTGGAGGCGATGGAGCGGGATTCGGGAATCAAGCTGGATTCGCTGCGCGTCGATGGCGGCATGGTCGAGAACAATCTGCTCATGCAGTTTCAGGCAGACATTCTCAATCGGCCCGTGGTGCGTCCCGTGATCAAGGAGACCACTGCCCTGGGTGCCGCATACGCGGCCGGGCTCGCGGTAGGTTTCTACAAGAATGTCGAAGACTTGCGCGCCAATTGGTCGGTCGATCACACCTGGCAACCAAATCTTGAGTCCGCAAAGCGCGAAGAGATGTACCGGCTTTGGAAAAAAGCTGTCACTCGATCGTTCGATTGGATGGACTAGCACCCGGGCAGATTCTGCAAATTCCAAAGGAGCTCCGATGGCATCTCCGCTCTTCGGCGAGTTCATGGGCACGGCGGTCCTGATCCTGTTAGGAAACGGTGTGGTGGCGAATGTTCTGCTCAAGAAATCGAAGGGCGAGGGTGGAGGCTGGATTGTCATCTCGGCCGGATGGGCATTCGCGGTGCTGTTTGGCGTAATGACCGCAAGCGCGTGTGGAAGTCAGGATGCGAACCTAAATCCCGCCGTGACCCTGGGCTTCGCCATTGTTTCCGGTGACTTCGCGAAACTGCTGCCCTTTGCTTTAGCGCAGATGCTAGGCGCCATGACGGGAGCGACTTTGGTATGGCTGCACTACCTGCCGCATTGGCAGGCTACGGACGATGCATCGCTCAAGCTCGCGTGTTATTCGACGGGACCCGCGATCCGAAACTTCGCGGCCAATGCGATGAGCGAGATCATTGGGACTTTTATTCTTGTCTTTGTCGTGGGCGCGATTTTTTCGAAAGCAGTGTCCTCGACGGGCTTCCCTCCCGGCTACGGCCCGTACTTGGTGGGGTGCCTGGTATGGGGGATCGGCCTCTCACTTGGCGGACCGACTGGGTATGCGATCAATCCTGCACGTGACTTGGGTCCGCGTATTGTGCACACAGTGTTGCCGATTGCGGGCAAAGGCGGCTCCGATTGGGGATATGCTCTGGTCCCGGTTGCGGGGCCGCTCATCGGAGCAGCGATGGCGGGAGTCGCCATCCGGATGATTCATTTCTAAAAACAAAATCGGGCAAACGGGATTGAACGTTTCGTTTGCCCGATTCGCTGAAGACGCTTCGGTTTTAGCGAGTAAATGTGACGTTCAGGCCTGTCGTGAACACCAGGTCATTCTTCTTCTTGCCGGTTGGCGGGTTGGTGACATAGACGTCGCCAAAAGTATTCTGCCATCCCAGCCATTTGTTGACCTTTGTGACCGTGCCGAAATCGAAGGTGGCGCGGTATTCACCCGAGTTCTGAAAATCCGGGAAGAAATAAGCGCGCTGAGTGATGACAGTGGATTTCGTGAGCTTGTGCCTGAA
>Ga0207665_10000266_pt1 | contig 36314 bp, 25 predicted proteins | sample LARL112metaG_FD_184351 | JGI IMG/M metagenome (GOLD analysis project Ga0207665, IMG submission 184351) | Corn, switchgrass and miscanthus rhizosphere microbial communities from Kellogg Biological Station, Michigan, USA - LAR L11-2 metaG... | ecosystem: Host-associated > Plants > Roots >... | reverse complement strand
TAGTATGAGTTTGATAAATATTTGATGCTTTTATGTTTGGTTGTTGATTCTGTTGTACTTCTCCCGCCGCAAATGCCGAAGATAGCAGTGGGTTAGTCGTATTAAGTGCAGATGTTACATAAATTATAGATGCAACGATGCCGACTAGTATGAATACCGGATAGTTGACTCGTCTTAAATTCATTCATATGCAATGGTAAATGACGTTTATTATACTATGCGTTGATTCTAAAAATAGAAAGGCTTGATTATCGTTCTGTCTTCATAGTGCCTACTGATCCATCGATTATCTGGATTTCAAAAGGCTGGAGACGCCAAAAGAACTCAGCCACTGAGATTAGGATATAGTCTCAAACATTTTCTAGTATATAATTATATGTGAAATTCTAAACTATTGTTAAATAACATATTCATACATGGGGTAATTTGCTACCAAAAGAGTCATTAGAAAAGCATAATGTTTTTGTACCAATCATAACCGGTCCCACTGGAAGATTTGGTAATCATACTACATTTTTATGATTTTAAAAGCAAACGCTGAAATTGTTATTGATGAATTAACTCCCAAAGAAGATGGGACAAATCCATCATCTACAAAGTCAGCAGATGTTTCTGCTAAGGAGACTAGGATGCGATATATATATGTCCAAAGCTATCTGCTACCCGATCATTCAGTCTATTCACATGGGGCACTTATCTAAATTATGAAAGACGACAGTGAAACTTTTATAAACATCACTCGGATCCCAAAGAGGTGTCAAAAAGTTGGATGTGCCATTCTTTCCAACATGCTTTGGTATACATTTATAGAATTTCTCATTTTTGTAAAAAGAGGAACTAATTTGTTCAGATTAAAATTGTTATTTAATACAGCTACCGTATTCATATCTCTATTAGGATCGCTTTTCCATGATTCATAAAGTTCAATTGTATTCAGATGTATCACTACCCATAGCGGCAAGAAAGGGATTAGTAAGTGCTTGTTCAGAAAATATGCTGGATCTTTATCGAAAATTCTTGTGGTATAGACTCATCTTTATAGAGCTTAAGCTAGCTAAGTCGTATAAATCAAGCATTACTATAGATTTGTACTCATTAGATAAGTTTTGAGGTTCAGCCTAGATTTGTTAGCGATATTAATGGTAAAGAGGATCGTGAGATGGTTATATCATATTTGCTAAGAATATCGTCTGGCAAATCCTTAGCCAGATTACCATAAAGTTTAGCCGCATCGTTTACTAGGATTATCTCAAAATCCTGCGCAATGTAATTATTAATATAAACTTGATGGTATATTGTAATTCGCTGAAGAATAATTATCTCAAATTAGCGAGATATACTGTTCTGGGTTGTTTCTTATAGATTGAATTACAGGATAGACAGCGAGTTTCAGAAGGATTGCTGCACTAGACAAAGTGGCATATTCTTTTTCCTTTGCTACATTCATAATCCTAAGATATTCCTTACTATATTCGAAACAATATTTTGAATATCCACATCCTAGTGTAATCTCTGATAATAAAGGCTTTACTGTGAAAGGAAATGTCAAAGCAATCTATCAAAGCAATCCATCAACCCTCTAGTTCATCTTCAAATCAGTCCTCGAGTAATAGAACAACTACAGATACGATCGGTGCTTTTATGATACCAACAGAACGATGGACAAATATATTTCACAGCTCCAGATTCGATGTTTCGATATAGATAGTATGAATCAGTTTGCGAGCCTACGTGGGCGACAAAAGAGGACATGTTCCCAAAAGATATTACTAGTTTGGACTAGCCAAAGTATGATTTGCCTAAAGTTTTGGCTAAGCGAAATGAGATTACTTCGACTTTCCAAAACAACTAATCTATTTTAATCTAACATATCTTAGCCTAGAACCACATTTCTTTTTTAAACAATCAATAGAATTAGATGTATTGAGAAATAAGAGTGACTGTCCTCATCACTTTGTTCAGTTTATCGATTCATTGCCTATTCCACTTATTCTCGCGATGGAGAATCATCGCTTGGATTAAATACGTTTTCCATATCTTCATTTCGTTAAAATCATGAACGAAGAATTTGGTCTATTAAATAGGAGTCGTGTAGCAATAATCACAATAATGATAATCTCTTTGACACTATTAATAAGTACGACTTCACTATCAGAGCTTCCAGTGATTCCCTCATCGAGTACTCACACTGGATTGGCATATGCAGCAGATACTGGAGTGGGCGTTACTACAAACAGTAGTTTTGCAAAGAATAATTCAAGCCAAATTAAGAGTACTTCATTAACCGGGACTAGATCCGATTCAAATATCAAGACACTTCAATATATTACGAATGTGCGACAACTATTAAAGCAAACCGTTGATATATACCAAAGACAGAATTATACTGGTGCCCTAGCGCTTGCAACCAAGGCATATCTAGATAACTTTGAATTTGTGGAAGGACCATTACAACAGCACGATAAAACATTGAAACAAAATACTGAATTTATGATGAGAGGAGATCTAAGGGAGCAGATCAAACATAAGGTACCAGTCGATGATATCAAAACACTAATTGGAAAGATTAATACTAACCTCGACAAGGCGGAAAAATTACTATCTAGCACATAATTTTATAAGGATATCATTTCAAATATCGCAAATGGATGTAATATCTAGAGTTAAGGCAACTTAATCCACAGTCTATTTTGTAGAGCAGCCGTAATCTATATGATATTAAACTCGATTCGAATTAATATTTATCTTTTGACTTGCTTCTAATACATTCAGAATCCATAAAGTGACAACCATTAAATCTTTAATTGATAGATTCTACACAGTATAAGATTGGATCAAATCGACAGGACAGGCATCAAATTTCCGAATCTAGTTATAATGAATTGAAATCATAACTATTCTCCAGATCTCGCTATCGTTGTGATAATGGATCATTATTTGTAGCTTTTATTTTAACTGATCACCTCATTTAATTTTTGGATAGTCTACGCCTCAACTTCTACAACGATATTATTCTTTCCATAGAGTTTAAAGCATCCTGCTATCTTCGATTTACGCATTGTTTCAGGTCTGAATATTATCCTGGTGGATGTGGAAAACCCTCGTTCCAATTGCTCGCTGGCTCTTATTGAATGACAAATATAGATTTTTGTAAAAAAAAACTTTAGATCCAGCACAGGGTCGAGAATAAAAAGAAATCCGTTCTATCATAAAACATTAAAAATTCCTGTATGTATAATATAAAATGGGATTTGAAGAAGAGATATCTACTTAGCGATCATAAGAAAAGAGAACCAGTCACTAGAATAAGTATGTCACTACCTACAAAATTATTAGTGGAATTTGATAGGAGTATGCTGAAATCTGGTTATACTGACAGATCTAAAGCGCTCCAGACGGCAATTCATTCATTTGTGAATGATTATGATTGGAATACTGGCGATAAACGGTATGGGGCTGGTGCAATTATAATAGTCTATGACAATCATGTCTATAATCAGGATGAAAAATCGATACAGGTTCAACACGAATATCAGGATATTATAGGCGCAACTACACATGTACATCTACAGGGTGACCATTGCCTGGAAACTATCATGGTAAGAGGAGAAATTAAAAAGATAAAAGAATTAACCAAGTATTTGTCAGAAAACCGAGGCATAAAAAGTCTAAAGCTCCACTTCGTAACCACTTTTTAACCACAAAACTCAATTTTTGAACAGACTACGAAGATAGTACTTGACATGGTCTAATATTATTCGATATTATGCAAAGTCGAGTCTAACAAATAAAATTGAGATTAGTTTATCGGACTACTTTATACCTTCAGTTGTCTCATCGAAAGGACCTTGCATTATTATGTACCGTGTAAACTATAACAAGACCTCACTTTTGGATGATTTGAGCCAGAGCTACGCATATTCAGCCCATTAATATCGAATGTCTCGAGGTAGCATAAAACCTGATACAACTAATTAAATCACATTCATATAATACAAAATTTTTGTTTTGCAGACCCTACGCATTTCGAATGTAAAATTACGAATAGACTACCAGCCACAAGAAACTTTTCTTTTGATGAAGAAAAGTATACATCATGCTACAAAAAACCTATTTACACGGATTGGAAATTTGATCCTACTTAATATTGATTTCAGCTTGCAGCCAAAAACTTTTTTTCATATGGATCGATAACCTTCAGACATAACCTATTGCTATCCCTCGCATGGTCCAATTTGGCTGCAACTACCATCGAAATTTGTAGGTACCGTTAAGGTCTCATTATATCTAGTTTTATGTTACCTCATTAACTAGTCATAGGGTAGCAAAGAATACTAATATTAGCAATTAAATTAATAGTGAATATTACTAAATATAAAACTATTAATACTTCGGCTTTCAACCAAATATGAAATGCTATCTTGTAGACTCTTAGTAACGATTGGTATGTTATCTACAATATCAATACTTGTTGGTCATTCCGCCATTGCATATTCGATAACGATACCAGACTTAAGAAGCGATTTGTTCACGGTTACTCTTAATTCAGGTCGCTTAAATGAGGCAGGAAAATCTGCAAGTACTAAAATGCTTAACGTCGTTACATCAGTTGCTCCTATTGCAAACATTGTGAAGAATATAGGAGGTGACAAGATTAGACTTTCTCAACTAATACCTGATGGCGTTGACTCTCACACGTTTGAACTGACCCCTTCTGGTGCAGTCAAGATACAGAATGCAGACCTAGTAATAATTAATGGATTGCATCTGGAATCGGGAGTGGAAAAGGTTTCAAACGCGTCAAGAGCACACAATCCAAGTCAACAAGTCCTTAAGCTTGCAGATAATACTATAAACCGAAACCAATGGATTTACGATTTTAGCTTTCCAAAAGGAAAGGGGGATCCTAATCCGCATCTTTGGCTAAATGTTGCAAATGCTATGATTTACGCGAATCTGACCAGAAATAAGTTAATCCAGATAGATCCAGAAAATGCTGCATACTACAGGTCCAATGCAGACAAGTATATAACAGTATTAAAGAAATTGGACGAAGGGATAAAAAATGCTGTCCAAACCATACCACCTTCGAACAGGAAATTGTTAACTTATCATGATTCATGGGCATACTTTGCACCTCGATATGGCATGATCGTGATAGGTGCAGTACAGCCATCTGACTTTGGAGAACCAAAACCACAGGAGGTAGCAAGGCTGATAGATCAAATACGAAATGAGAAAGTGCCAGCAATATTTGGTTCAGAGGTTTTTCCAAGCAAGATAATGGATCAAATTGGCAAAGATGGGAACGTGAAATCCGTCACCTCATTGGCCGATGATGTCCTGCCTGGAAAACAAACTAATTCCAATCATACATACGTGGGAATGATGCTGAAAGATATGGAAGATATGATAATACCTCTCGGTGGTAACACAAATGCTTTAACTAGCATAAATCCTGCCAACACATACTTACATGGCAATGGTTGATGAGAGCTAATGACTAACTCTGGACCACACAATATGCATGACCGGCAAATTTTCCTAAAACATTCTAATCATCAGTTAATATGTTTACAACACTGGTCATATCATCGCTGATAAATTACATCAAGAAGGATTTGAAATATGGATTATAAACCACCGGATTTTAATAATGACAAGATAGAACCTAGGCCAGACAAAGTTGAAACTATACTAACAATAAGAAATCTGGAGTTTGGCTATAAGCCACATGTGCCAGTACTTGAAGGAATAGATCTCGACGTACCTAAAGGTAGATTCCTTGGCTTACTGGGACCAAGCGGCTCGGGGAAATCTACCCTTTTGAAGCTTGTTATAGGACTTCATAGACCATGGCATGGTTATATCAGTTTTAGCTCTAAAAATAGGAATAACAACAGAACAGGTAAATCTACCTTCACTTCATTGATTTCATCTATGGTGGATCCTATGAAGAATCTTATGATAACACCTTGTTCTTCGATTGGTTATGTCCCACAGATCGAAAGCGTTGATTGGAACTTTCCAGTTACAGTGACTGAGGTGGTGGGTATGGGCATATGGAGTCGCTCGGGTATTTATCCATGGTTTAATAAAAATACCAAAGAAAAAATTAAACAAATACTTAACAGTCTGGAAATAGCCGAGCATGGAAAGAGACAAATTAGAGAGCTTTCAGGAGGAGAACAACAAAGAGTTTTTCTAGCCAGAGCGTTAATAGGCAATCCAGAAATTCTAATATTAGACGAACCCACGTCAGGGGTAGACTACAATACTCGAGAAAAAATTTTTGGCATTTTGACTGATTTGAACTCGAAGGGAATGACAATAATTCTGACTACGCATGATGTTACTGGTTTAGGTAAACGCCTCCCCTGGGTAGTATGTATTAATAAACACCTTATTTCACAAGGACCGCCAAATAAATCTCTCACATCAGATAATCTATTAAAAACATATGGATTAGCAGTAGATTCCAACAATTTGCTGGTTAATGATGATGTTATTCCGATCTCCGAACCTGTAGACACTACTGGAAGTGGGCCTTACAACAATAGAGCCTCGGAGTGATAAACTCATGGATGTCCTAACCCCCTTTCAGTACGAGTTTTTTACAAGGGGAATCGCTGCTGCCGTGCTAGTAGGGGGCACGTGTGGACTGCTTGGAGTTTATATTGTGTTGCGCGGCATGAGCTACATCGGCCATGGCATGTCTCATGCCGTATTTGGTGGTGCGGTAGTAAGTTATGTAGTTGGCTTTAATTATTACGTTGGAGCAGCCATCTGGGGATTTCTATCTGCAGTACTTATAAACGAAATTAGTAGACGCAGAAAGATAAAGGCTGATGCTGCAATTGGTGTCGTAACAACAGCTGGATTTGCAATAGGAGTGCTATTCATTACTGCCACTCAGAGCTTTCATAGGAACTTTGAAGCTATTCTATTTGGTAACATTCTTGGTATATCCGATCAAGACCTAATAGTTATTATCCTAGTGTCAATACTGACAGTCATTTTTATCTTTTTCTTCCAAAAGAGGTTATTATTTGTCTCGTTCGATAGCGAAACTGCCACAGTGTATGGGATAAGAACCGAAATCCTTGAAATGGCTTTTGCACTAGTACTTGCTCTTGTTGTAATAGCCTCAATGAACAGTATCGGGGTAACTTTGCTAGCTGCAGCTATCGTAGCGCCAGCAATCTCTGCTAGAATGCTTACGAACAATTTCCTTAGAATGATTGTCCTCTCATCTGTAATTGGTATCGGGACAGCCTTCCTGGGTATGTATACCAGCTTCTTTTTTGATTCTGCGTCTGGTGCTACAATTGTCCTATTCGGGGCTGGTGCATTTGGTATTAGTTCATTGTATGCGTTCATTCGTAAGGCTTATCATTTGCATTCACATGGCTTGATGAAACATACGCATCCCCATATACATACTGATGAGCACTTACACAAGCATTAATATCACCACCACTACCAGATATGTTTTTCATCTAGGTTCCAAGTGACTGGAGACAATATTTCGGCTAATCTATGAACGTGGATTTATAGAAGCAGATTGCATTCTCTCGTAAATCTGAATGCCTACTCGTTCACACTTATTTCAAGCGATTTCAGAGTTGGACAATAAGCAAAGGATTAGGATGTACGTTCTCTGCGCAATGGACCATTCATTTTCGATGTTCCAACAGTACTAAATAACTATGACTTTGCTGCTGCCGTTGAAGCTTGTAGCATCTTTTGCCTTAATACCAGGACGAGCCCAATAGATATAATTGAAATCAAGGATGCAGTAAGGAATATCAGATTATATGATATAGGTGAAGGAAAAAAACCACTGATGACTCCTCTTGCAAGCGACTGATGAGTCTGCATATACGTTGCCGCAATAACTGGTCCGATCGCGCTTCCAATCAATACCAATACTACTGACACGCCAAGTGATACTCCGCTAAATTGGCGAGGAGTATACTCCATAGTGATATTAAAAGCACCTACTTGTATCGCAGAAATTCCAATAGCCACTATAGCCAGGTCTATTGCAATTATTAATTCTGTAGAATGAATCGTATACAGCATGAAAAAACCGACTGTCATTATAATGGTACCTGCAATAGTGGGTCTAAGATTGCCGATCTTGGATACTATAAATCCAGATGCGGGGGCAAATATCAAAAATACTATCATGAATGGGAGTTGTACCATTGCACTTTCGACCGCATTCCCGCCAAACCCAAAAGGATGTGGACTTCTTACCATTATCGGAATAGTTTGGTAGACCATAAACATAGTCATTCCAAAAATCAAGATAATGATATTGGCAGGAAGAAGTATTCCATTCCGCATTAAACTAAGCTCAATTAATGGCGTCTGTGTCCTTCTTTCTATGATAATAAAAATAAACAATGAGCCTAGGGATAATAGTGCAAGCAATATTATTATGATCTGTGTAGGATATACTGGGCCATTATTGCCACTGTAACTGCTGTTTCCTATATAGGTTAACATTAGTAAAAATGAGGCAATCGTAGCAGCCAATGCAATCGCTCCTGTTATATCAAGGCCTCGCCTTACGCTATACCTGCGAACAATATCAAAGTCGCTAGGACTGAGCTTACTATTGACAGTATCTTTATTTGTTCTTAACTTATTGTCTCCAGGTTCTGTTAATGCATCTCTTTTGTCATGAGGTATGATTATTTTTATAATTATCCAGAGACTGATCGCAAAAGGGATTATCGAAAGAAATGTCGCATGCCAGCCAAAAGCCTGAATAACGTTTCCACCAACGGCTAGTCCTACCACAGATCCTGCAGCAAACATTGAGCTAAATACACCAACTCCTATAGCAAGTTTTTCTCTAGGCAATTGATCTCTAATTATGCCAAAAGCTATCGGGAACATGGAAATGCCTATTCCTTGAATAATCCTAGCTAGAAGAAGGATAGATAGATCAGTTGAGAATCCTCCAATACTAATTCCTGTAATATAGATTAGTAGTATCGATAGAACCATTTTCTTACTCCCATATATATCAGACAACTTGCCAGCGATGGGCGTTGCAACTGCACCAGATATGAGATATGCTGTAAGTAACCATGAAGATGTACTATAGGAAATATTAAATTCTCGTATAATATCTCTGATTGCTGGCAATAGCATTGTCTCACCATACATCGTGATAAGAATGGTAGATCCTAGAACGGCAATGATAATCCAAACTGAAGTCCTAGTATTCTTAGTGGGTTCTATTATGCTGGATTTTATATCCGACGATGACTCACGTCCCAATTTGTTATCTCCTTGATTTTTCTTGTTGTTAAAAGGGTCTTCTTTCATAAAATCACATCTGGATCAAATGGACCTCGTATTGAAGTGATACTTTATTAATTTTCTGCCTTCCTCAATAATAGGCTATCTATTTAATCTACTACCTTAACGATAATGATACAACGCACGAGTCATAAAAAAACAGACCAAATAAAATCATTACATGTTATCAGGACGCATAGGCCTATGTATTTTAGAGTAGGCTTTAGTGAGAAATCAAGATTGATGGTTTGACATCGTCGACGTGGGGGTCAGAATTAATTCAGTAAATTAAGTTCTATCACAATCTCAGATAGATAGTAACTTCTGATATCCGCATAATGATTCCGATTTTTAGGCTAATTTCACACGGAAGTCTTGTGGCGACAGCGAAATTCTTCATGGTACTTAAAGCTGTGAAAGGGATCTAAATTGAGCCAACAATATATCTTTCTCCTGTAGAGTGAAGTGACGCGCCAACAGTTTTAAATATCCTAGGTAGAGGATTAGAGTCTAAGGCTGTACATTTATAAAAAATAAAATCTCGAATTTTTCAGCGTTCGTATATAGTAATAATCTTTTCATTCTCTGATTTACACATAGAATCAAGCACCATATAAAACTGCTATCTCTATGTCTCCACAATATAAAATGATTTACGATCAAAACTCATGCCTCCATTCTGTCATTTTATATCCTTTTGAAAGTATGGCGGGAGGAATTCCCAAGGTTCGCGTTCAAAATCGATATTAAAGTCCCTATTGGAATTGGTACTAAATGTCAGTTCAAGATGCTGCCATAGATTCCATCATACTTGAACTACATTTTACGATTTAACCCTGACAGTCTTGTTTTTGTTGTAATATCATCTGCTTTCCTCGAGGAAATATCTCTCTACGCAAGATATTCCACTCGATTGATAATCTGCCAGGTCCGGTGAGTATAAGGCTTATTGTCAAAGCCATCAACAACAAATCAAGCTCGTAACCCCCAACAAATCCTTTCGGTAGCTTGGCGACGATTGTTGATCCTATCATCTCCGCCATGAGAAGAATTGATGCAATCCTTGTCAACAGTCCTAATAGTAATACAATGCCTCCTACTACTTCTAGCAATCCTACGGGAAGAGCCAGCGAGGCTGGCAAACCTACCATATTGGCAAAAAAATGCTCAGTACCTGAGATATTAGAAAGCTTAGGTAGACCGTGAGCTATAAATGCAACTCCCGCTAGGATTCGTAGCGGGAAAGGCCCATATTGCGTTAACCTTTCAAATATCATTTAGCTCATTACTCTTCTTATGGAGCCATTGACGATATCAAATAAATAGCTTTTCGAGTTGGAATAATCTTGTGCAATACGCACTTATAAATAGACTATTTACTGCATATGAAAGTTTGGTACTGGTATCAGTAAACATACGAAATCGAACAAATGATATGCCTCGGTCTTGTTCTGTACAATAGAATGGTTATGAAATTTGCTCAGCAATCACCAACAATTATTTCAGAGGACTTGTCATAATTTTTCAAGTAGATTAGATAATTTGGTACTTGCATTGACCTCTGTATAAGGACATAAATTTCTATAATCAACATCACTTTGCTCACATATGATATCTTTTCCATTATCCTACTTGAAAATTGCAATATTTGTAGAAGTGATTCAGATCTCGGAGTTATTTTGTAATTTATTGAATCACCGAATTTAACAACTTTGATTAGTTCGCCAATAGAAAACCAAAATCACTTCGTATATTTTGAATCAGTCCCTTAATATAGATTCTGTCCCAATTGGTATACCTATTTTTAATAACCTAACCTCACTTACTTGCATATCTAAAACACTATGATCCTGATGTTTATCGCATATCCAGCATATGCCAATGTTGTCGCAATACGTTCTAATATTATCCGTTCGGCATTACGCTGGGTATTTACACATTTATATAGAACTACTATTGGGTGGGGGTGATCGACGCGTTGCAGACCTCATATCAGCCAGTTCACGAGTAATATGTTAGTCATGAATTAAAATTCTCAAGATTCTTGAGAATCGTAATGCCTCTGATACATTTGCATTTTTAATGCTTTGTCTTAGATTGACATAAATATAAGAACAGATCCTGTGGAGAGATCCAAACCTGATATATAATTAAGATTATGTCGTATTTTTCAACTGATATTAATCTCTCCTATTATTTGGATCTATTTCAGGCCACGATTATTGTTCCCTAAAATTTAAAAAGAAGTTCATTTATTTGTAGTAGATCTAAGTGAAATTGTTTTTAAGTAATCATGGGTTGAAGGTTAAACTCCAAAGCCGTTATTACGGACATGTTCTGTTCATCTTATGTGCGCTTAGCTTAGCGTTAATCATTATTGGTTTGCCAACCAGTAACTTCACCTACAAATTAGCTGGAACGGTTTTTGCAGCTTCCACTTCCAACGTCAGCAGCAACCCTCCAGGACTCTTAACCTACAAAAATGATTCCTATGGCGTAAACATTCAATACCCAGCTAACTGGAGTTCGAATCCTGGAGAGGGAAATGATAATAGTGGTGATTCAAGTACAGATATAGTTACGTTCTCACCCAAGGATACTAGTTCCTCAGCAACGTTCGATGTATCAGTGGACAAGGTTGATTCTAGCGAGAACCTGAAACAGTATGTGTCTGACTCTATATCTGACAACAAAATAGATCTAAAGAATTACACAGCAAGCGAGCCAACACTTAACGGCGTTACCTTAGCCGGCACTCCAGCCTACAAGGTTATATATTCGTTTACAGACCAGGGCGAAAATATCAAAGGATTAGAGACGGGAACAATCGTGGGAAATAAGGTATACTTCATAACATATGAGAATTCACCTTCAAAATTTGATTCCGATTTACCTACGGTACAAAAAATGATTGATTCGTTTAAATTGACCAGCAGCAAGAGCTCTGGTTAATCTGTCAATTACAAGTTATCTAGTAGATACCACATAAAACGTGCGCATTATGTTGTTTATTGTGTTTCGTATCCATTTAGTAAATAGCTCTGAGCGGGATGGGACATATATCCTGTTTCTCGCCATATATGTTTCTACTAGGCTTAATTGGTAGGGAACGAATATGTTTTATACAATCACAAAGAGGTCTGGAAAGAATAGTCTTACGCTAATGCTTGCACAATGTGTGCACACATGAACTGCAATTAATCCCACAACAATTAATCTAGAGTGGACATTTTAATGGCTTAGCCTCCTTCACTGGAGTTTACCAGCGATATTCGACATTGGGACTCTGCAAAAGGCCGATCTATAACTGCATTTGGAACCAATCTGGTAACACTTTTACATTAACTCCCGGAAATATTATGTTAAATGAATTGGCAGCCAGACTAGACAGTTTTTACTTGTCAGATATTGATTCGCTAAAATCCTAAGTAAAAATTGAATTCAGGTGTTGACCATCGGTGGATAAGCCTATAACAAGAATTTTAGAGTCAGACAATGACTTATTTATTGTCTAACCACCAATCATGGGTCCTATACAAATATTTCTGATACCATGACGCTATCATGTATCAAAGCTCACAGGCCATGCATCCTATGTATGTGGTCGGCTAATTCCGACTTACTGTCAAATGAATCTGCACACTCTTCACAAGTATAAGAGCTGTCGCTTTCTTCATGGCGATTCTGACTAGTATACAATATAACTGGATACCCAATTATTGTATACACTATAATGATATATAAGTCTTAAAATGTTTTATATCCGATCTGATACTCTATTTATTATAAAATGACACTAACCAAGTACGATTATGAAAGTAGTTTAGGACGCAAAATTGTTTTGGCATCGAAGACGATTCAACAGGCCTTTGACTTAGAATTACAGAATAGGGTAGGTGTAACACTGGCTCAATGGAGAGCAATCAATATCCTTCGACTCCAAACTGGAGTCACTCAGAGAGAAATTGCAAACAAACTGAGCTTAGATGCATCATCCATCATACCACTGATCGACCGATTGGAAAGGAAGGGACTTGTAAAAAGACGATCTGACGCCGATGATAGGCGTATAAATAGACTCTATCTTACCGAAAGAGCCGAATCCTTGCTAGATCCAATGTTTGAATGTGCCATGTCGGTCAAAAAAATTTTGACCAAGGACATTTCAGACTACCAACTAAAAGTACTTCAATATTGCATAGGGCGAATAACTCAAAATCTAATTAACCATTATAATCTGGACGTCAGTTGTGAGATTGAAACTAATGTAAAAAGTTCCTCTTTAAAAACCCCATCCAGGGTAGTTCTATCTAAGACTACTAGAAGGCATCCCAAATAACTACTAATTAAAATGGGAACCCGCTAATTGATTACTAATGTCTTTACGATGATGAAATACTTAATAACTAGCTGAATCTTTACTGAACAAAATTGAGTTCTGTCAAGACAAACAGGTAGATTCCAATGAAACTTGCAACTCATGCTACCTAGATTGCCCCAAATTCAAATCTCCTTATTCCAAGTGTCTATCATATTAATCACGGTTATTACGGTGAATCTCTAATTAATAGAGATACTCCTTAACATAAATGCATCAAAATCAGTCATCCTATCTTACTCTATGCTTAAACTCTTTTGTAGTTGTACTGAATTATGCTATTCAGTATAGTTTTCAATATTCTCATTGGTAGGTTGGCTAGATCTAAAGCAATTAAAACTTCTAAAGATACTGTTCAACAGATTACTTAGTTTGTTCGAATAGGATTAATTTCGCGATTTTTGTTCGACTAAATCCGATGCAAGAAATTCCCTAAAAATTCAGGCAGAAAATGCAATGTTGGATAAATTCTTGAAATAAATTAATATGCGAAAGTAATAATATTATTGATAGGACAAGGATGCATACCTACGTTAAGACCTTACAAGAAATATCAAGCAGATATGCGCCAAGTAGGATTCTTTCTTATGATATGGCACATATATTTAAAACGTTGCAGCTAATGCATTATAAGGGTCATATCAGTAGGGAATTGCTCTGCAAGGAACTTAATTTAGGTGAAGGCTCAATCAAGACTTTAGTAAAACACTTGAAAATGCAAGACTTGATTTTCACTAGTAATAGCGGAACCAAGTTATCCGATAAGGGCATTGATCTCTTTTCACAGTTGCATGCTTCCATCCCTACAGAATGCGTCATTCCAAAATGCTCTGTCGCATTGGGCAAATATAATTACGGTGTGTTAGTAAAGCATCTCGCCTATGCAATAAAATCTGGAATCGAACAAAGAGATGCAGCAGTAAAAACTGGGGCATTGGGAGCCACGACTCTATTATACATCGATCGAAAATTTGTAATCCCTCTCACTGGATATGATTCATTAAGAAATGAAATACGAATATACAAATTGCTGGTCGCGAGTTTGATACCAGAAAGTGGTGACGTAATAATAGTCGGCAGCGATGAATCGGATCCAAGAACTGCCGAGCTAGCTTCTAAGAGTGCAGCATTATTGACAATCATGAATCACGAAAACCATGCCGAGTAAAAAAGATATGCGGAGCCGAGTCGTCACACCGAATCAATGAGATCGACCTACTTGATGTCAATTGAAACCTTTAATTAGTAACCGATAGGATAAGCCAATTGAGCGAATGTCCCATTCAAAGGATGAGGTAGTATTTTAGTACATTTGGTAGACATCTTTAAGGGGTAAATCAATTATCCATTTCTTTGAATGTTATCTCAAGATTGTATTCAATTGATTATGTGAACCAAACGATCTCGAACTTATGCCATTATTAATTTACCGATAACTTTATTATAATAAACCAGATAGGTTCCTGCTAGAATTAGAATCACGCTAGTTATTGTGTGATATTATGCGCCAATTTTGTCGAATACACCCTAGAAAATTTCTGATTTGAGAGGTCCAGTAGTGTCGATATAATAGTCATCATGGTACCACTCCTAATGCCTAAGTTGGAAATATGATAAAACCTTGTGCTAAACCTCAAGCAGATAACCTTGTGAGATCAAAAAAAGAAATAATGGCAAAGTGCAATTTAGTGAAATAATTGCGTATCCTATTCTAAACAAGAAGAAATAGAGGTAATCTATTTTTAACTTGCGATCACTTCTATTTCCTGAAAAGAATCTGGAAGTCGGGATGTTGAAGTAAAAGGATTTTCTCATAAGTTTTGCCATTCCTATTCCTATAACAAGAAGTGCACTTGCAGAGGAGATCCATAGAAACAATTTTACTATCTAAATCCATTATATGAAATCCCTAATCTGATTCCTGAGAAAATTGTGATAATCCAGTTGTAGTTACGAGGCCCCCAAGTAAGGCATATACAAGCTTTCGCGATGAAAACTTGCTGTTGTGATTACTTGTCGTAGTACCACTTTGCAATTGAAGGACTTTTCCATATAATTCGAATATAACCTGGAAGCATAATGACGCTACATAGGTTCAAAAGCGCTATATTCCAGCGGCGAAAGTGAAACTAAATAGTATAATATCTAGCGGCATAAGTTAGCAATTCATCCACAATATGATTCTACATTGAAGCGATCCATGATACTGCGTCTCTTAATGATTGATACCCCGTAGAACTAGATTCTTGAATGCCACATTACAATTTTTATTGACTATGACTGTCTAGTCTACTTCCACAATACCATATTTCCGGCTGGCTTTATCTGTATCTAATGTAACTTTCCACCTTGAATTGCCGTGTTTTGCAAGAAAATCCTGCAACTCTTTTGCAGTCTCATTCTACTTTCCGTACGCACTTGTCACTTCCAATTGCCTGTATTGTCCACATGTCTATCACCAGTAAATCTACATTATTTCCAAATTCTGATTTCACCTTGGTAATTGCTTCACTTTGGTCTATGCATGTACGACAAGCTGCCATAAATAGTCTTAAAGGCTTTCCCCTAAATGATGTCAACAATATGCGATTTCCGTCTATCGTTCTCAATTGAAAGCTAGGAGCAGCTCTGGTAGTATTTGAAAACGATACCACAAGAGCGGGTCCCAATAACTATAATAATGATGACAATACCTATCGCTATCAATACCTTTCTTGATTTCAGAAGTACGAATGGCTTTGACGTTTCACAGGGAGGCAGCAGAGCCAAAAGACAATTGAGAAGAGCTATGGTTACTCTCTTTTGTATTCAGGTGATGGCGAGGATTCCTTATTCTTATCTGCATGATCTTGCTCGCTTTATTGGACGTTACATGTTAAATATTGTAATGTTTTCACAAATCTCATTGTGTTAAGGCTGTTCGAGTTGCTCTACTCGTTGAATGATTACTTACTAGTTTTCTTATGAAAATCTCCGCAAGTATAGTAACTAATCAATCAAAATCTATGTTGGATAAACTATACAAGACTTTATATATTAACCATTTCTACAATACTGAGAATGAGTCTTAGCCAAGATCAAAGAACAATCCATAGACAACAAGTTCCAATTATAGGCGTAGGCATATTAGCCGGAATAGTACTTGTTAGCTTGTTTGCAGTAGGCTATGATACTGGTCAGATTTTTAGTCTAGTACAAGGTAAATCTGCGTACGATAATATGTGGCTACACGAATTCGTACATGATATAAGACATGAATCAGGATTTCCATGTCACTGACTTATTTTTTTGAAACCATGATAGTAGTGATTATATGAGAACTCTTCTTTTCATTGTTATCTCTCTTGTCTCTGGCATTATAGCAGGCGAGATTTTAGCGGGTATAAATTTATTCGTGGTGGAACCCTCGACTGACAAGGCGATTAATTTTGAAACTCAGAAAGACATTGTCAAAGGAGAAAAAGTTGATTTGGGTGCATTAAATTCTTACAGGATATGGCAAAAGTCAGGTACGTTTGCCGCAGGGGCATTTATAGGAATGGCATACGGAGGTTTACTAGGAATTACCTATATTTTTGTTAGAAAATACCTACCATTTTCTGATGATAGAAAGAAGGCGATTCTTTTAGTGGGACTGTTGTATCTCGCAATTTATCTAGTTCCATTTAGCAAGTACCCGCCGAATCCTCCAGCTGTAGGGAATCCTGATACTATTAGTCTGAGACAACATCTATACACTACGTATCAAATAACGTCAGTAATAGTAGCTGTTGCTATGGGTGTCATATTCTTCAAGTTCAGGAGAGTTAATAAAATTTCGTATATAGTACCAGCATTGTATTTGATATCGATTGCCACAATGTATCTTACTTGGCCGCCGAATCCAGATAAAATTGAAATACCAATGAGTGTGGTCAACACATTTAGAATCTTGACTGGAGTCACCATGGCAATATTTTTTGCTCTGATTGGGATAATCTTTGGACTACTTTGGAATAAATATAGACCCGATGAAACGTCTAAAATAACTACTATGCAGTACTAGCTAGTATATTTTAGTAGTTGAACACCTCTTATCTTATCTCTTAATTTTTTACTTCTGATCAGTATTATTTCCAATCATGTGTGCTTGATTTTGTATAGTTGTTCACTTGATATTTGGATATCCTGTCAAATAGCTACGATTTGTAAGTCTGTCTGGTCGATCAGATTAGATTCATTAGATCTCGCAATTCACTATCTGCTTATAAAATATATGTTAATTGTTACTATATAATAAATTCTCAACTATGAGAATCGCACCATTCTTTAATTATAAGACGTGTAGATCTTTACCGATCTGCAAGTTTAATGAGCGGGACACTTGAATAGATATGTCGATGGCAGAAAAGAGACATAGACACAAGAATCTGAAGAATCATGAATCTGTAACGTTAGCATGGAAGTCGAAAAGTGGAAGGTTTGCATGATAGATAAATGAAAAATTCTTCTATTATAGTTAGAATAGGTATGCCACTAATTGCTATAGTATTAACTTTGGCATTCATATTTATCCAGAGTGAAACAGGGTTCTCACAGATCAGACCAGGTTTTGCACAAAATATCAGCGGTGAACAACGAAATACAACTCTAAATCATTTGCTATTATTACGAAAGCCGGAAAGTACTTTTAATTCGTCAAATATTCACAAGCCAGATTCGCCGCTGTCGGTTGTTGAGAGTATGAGGAACGGTGATAATTCCAATCTCTCGTCACGCGCACCTTTGACTATCGGCTCAGAAAAGAACAATGTCACGAATATAGGAAGGAAGGGTGAAAATAATAGTAACGCCTATTATACCTTCTCCGAAGACAAGAGAGAGTTATCAACCCCAGATAACAATACACATACTGGCGAGTTCGGCGCCGGCATAAGGATTGCCCTTATTAATCCCACTTTTACAACGGCAGCTTATAATCATGCTTTTTATTTGTTTTACAAAAAGTATGGTGAAACACTGCCAAAGGTCAATGTGACCAGTGATCTAAAGCTGCTCTCAAGCAAAGTGATTGGCACCAACACCGATTTGACCTCTCGGTCGGCCAAATCAGCTTTTGCAATGCTTAAGTTGCTCAGTAATCTCAAATGGTTGACACAAGATTCCAATATTACAGTTATGTCAGATGCTGACGTAGATGAGGGATCAATTTTTAAAAAGAATAAGGATACGACTGATACTAATGCCTTCGATGTAATAATTCTGGGGCATCAAGAATATGTTACCCAACAAGAATATAATAATCTAAAACAATTTGTTACACATGGAGGGACTATGATTATTTTGGATGGAAATGTGTTCTTTGCTCAGGTAAAATATGACAGAAATAGTCAAAATATAACATTGGTAAAAGGACATGGGTGGACATTTAACGGGAGATCTGCGTGGAAAAGCATCAATGAGAGATGGAAAAGCGAAACATCGCAGTGGGTGGGTAGCAACTACTTATGTTATAAATGTGTAAGCAGATTTGTTAATGATCCATTTGGATATAAGCCTCACGAAGAACAATATGTGACCAATCCTAGAGATATTGTCCTCTTGAATTACAATGCCTCGGTTCCTGAATCATTATTTCACGCAAAGCCTATAATCGCTTCCTATGAACTTGGTTATGAAAAGGGGAGAGTGATCGCCCTGGGAATCTATTCAGACGACATAATATCTAACGGCAGATTCCAGAGGTACTTGGACAGTCTGCTATTGCAATACGACATAAAGGTCACTGATTAGACTAGCGAAGTACCAAAGTTTTGGTATGTGTGCATCGATTACGCGATCTGTGTTCTTTATTATACAAGATATATTTAATTAGATATTTTTATTTCCTCTTTGCTTTGCCAGCACAAAACTACCTTGTAATTCGCTACAGAAATGCAGCAAATAAATTTTGAAGTAGTAGATAATAGAAAAGCCTAAAGTTTGATATTATTTATAAAAAAATAGGACTTGGCTAATTAATTTAACACAAAAATGAACTTTTGTTTTATTTTTCTTATCTATGGGCAGCCTTCCATCTCTTGTATATAGTATCCATTAGAGGATATCTCCTTCTCAACTGCATCGGGTGCTCTTTGAATGTGACAAAATTGACATTCCTCCTGGGTCATGTTTTGGCCTCCTTGGCCTACACTCTCCAAATAGCTTTTGCCATATTCGATTGCCCTTTCATGCGGCGTACTCTTCTCAACAATCACATCAAAATGCATCACTTTGCCATCTTTCTTCTCTACATAAGTATCATATACTGCGCAATCCATGAATAGGACTGTGCTAAGACGATATTTAATTTATTTGGATAATTCTCACATCCGAGAGGAGAATTGCACTTATAAATCCATGACTGTCTAAGGGAGCCACTGTAGGATAAACCCAAATTGCTATCCATCTGGTGAACTCGAATATTAACAAAGTCTGGTTCATTAGTAGAATAGATATCTGCATCAGTTGAAAAGACATGCTTAAATTTGGGTCCGCTCTACCAAGTGCTTACTTCACCCTAATTATTTGTCGTAATGTTGATACTCAAATCAATAAATACTAACTCTAGCGGACAGCGTTTTTCGACGTTGATAAATAAATCTAGCCTAACCTAATGGCTATATTTCAGTTGTGTATAGTAGGACTCCCTATAAGGCTACACCTCCACTTCAATTACTAATGGTAAGGTGTGTAGTAACCCATTCTCAACCTAGAGAATGGAGCTAGAATTTATAAGAGGTATCAATAGCAGAGAACCTCATAATGCAATATTGTTCCCATTAAACTTGGGGGATGATATGGAATTAGCAGCTTGAGTGACCGGACAACATGGAGATAAAGACCCCTACACCCAACAACTCGAATTTGACCAGGCATAAAAGATTTCAGATTAGTAGGGTCATTGTGGCTTTCCTGCTAATATCAAATATTCTCATCGTATACTCTATATTCGAGAATCGAGCCCGTGCCCTGAATATTAGTTCTGCGATTGAACTAAGACCTATGGCAGCAGCTTATACTGGTGCGGTATTGGGGAAATCGAAGAGTGCGGTTAATGATACTGACGCGATTATCTTAATGACCAACTTTGATAGGATCCGGACGCAGTTAATGTTGGCTGAACAAAGCTTAACAACAGGAGACAGCAATATGGCATTTGCTCACTCGTATATTACACATTCCGTCATATTTCCATCTATTAAAAATATTCTCGAAAAGCCTGGCTTTTCAAATTCGGCAAATCAGCTCGAGTCGGAATTGACTGATATCACGTTCTCAATTAAGACTGGAGATCTAGATACTGCAAAGAGAAACTTGATCGAGGTTCGGTCTGATCTGATCAAAATCTATGATCAGATACTGGGACCAGTACTTAAAACCGATAAAAGTAATGCTCTGCTTGCTCAAACTGCGGCGCTCTTATTATTTGATGCAAATAGATCATATCAATTATCCAACGTAGGCCAGCCCCAATCAACCAATACGGCATCTGAACAGGTACCATCTGCAAGAACTGCGAATTATTACAACACCAATAATGCCAAGCGAAACGTTGGTGGTACTGATATTGATTATCAGAATGCGATAGGTTTGGTTCATGTATCCCAATTAAATTATGGGAATACGTCTGCCTCCTTGAATAATAACAAGAACTCTGAAATTAAATTAGCATACACTCAGCTCACTAATAATCTTGTGAAAAAATCCGATAGGCAGACGGTTTCAAGAGTGATTTCCGAACTGGAAAATGATCTTGCTCCATGGCTAACAACCTCTCCGTCTACTAATCCAGACAAAACTAATACGACTGCGAATAGCGTCGGAAATTCTACTACCAATTCTGCTAAAAACCAACCTCGAGATCAAAATGCTAAATACTTTTCAACTATCCGAACTGACTTAGCTAACTCTGTTGCCTACATCAAGACTGGAAACTATGCCCGGGCCGATGATACTGTTGTTATGGCATACTTGGATAACTTTGAATATCTTGAACCTTCCATTGACAAGAGCGATCATAAACTTAAGATCGACATTGAATTAGCAATGAGAGAACACCTTAGAGAAATGATTAGCAAGAAAGCCCCACTAGGCGAAATTAGTGCCTACGTGAATGGTATACTCGAGAACCTGAAAAAGGCGGAATCTCTTCTTAAAAGCAATTCACAGATTGATTCAACCATGTCTGGCGGCCTTTCCTCTTCTAATAGTAAGCTTTCATCCACGGCACTTCGATCGTTGAACACTGGTGTTGGAGCAAACGAGAGAAACCTTACTAACATTCAGGCTCTTAGCAAAGGTTTTGGAGTATATACTGGAGATAGACGGAGTATAGGACAGGCAGATGAATCCTCTAAAGGAATTGTTCGAAACGATGTGGACAAGATCGGGTCCAAGTTAGATGATATGCTTCCAATATATAAAAAGGGTGATTATAATGAGGCATTCTTGACATCCAGATCAGCTTATTTGGATAACTACGAAAGTGTAGAAATTCCATTAAGACCTATTAATCCGGACTTTACCTTAGATATGGAAATAAAATTTGCCGAGTTACGAAATCTAATCCAAGTACACGCTCCATACGACAAGGTTCAGAGCAAGGTTTTTGAAATAAAACAGGGTCTTGATGAATCTGAGAGACTAGTATCCGGAACTGGGGTTGTGGCACCTGGGATTGCATTTTCTACATCATTTTCGATAATATTCCGAGAAGGATTGGAATCAGCTCTGATCATAGGAGCAATCCTGACTTATTTGGAAGCATCCAGAAATAATAAGTTTAAGAAGCATGTTTATTATGGCATTCTTGTCGCCATTGCTGCAACCGCTGCAACGTGGTCTATTGCGCAATATATTATAGAAATATCAGGAGCAAGTAGGGAAATTATTGAGGCAGTAGCAGGTATTTCTGCAGTCGCAATTTTATTCTGGGTTAGCTTCTGGGTCCTGAATAAAATTGAAACTAAAAAATGGATAGAATTTGTAAAGGCAAAAGTGTGGAAGGCAACTACCACTGGTAGTGTCATAGTATTTATTATGCTTTCTTTCTTTACCGTTTATAGAGAGGGTTTTGAGACTGTCCTATTTTATCAGGCTATGCTGTCATTTGCAAAGTATATGGAATGGTACGTGATAGCTGGATTCATCTCCGGACTAGCGATAATTATTGGTATAGTGTTTGTTATTCGAAGACTGGGTAAAAAATTGCCTCTTCGAATATTGTTTGGTTTGACTATGGCAGTAGGTGCATATATGTCAATAGCATTTTTGGGTAATGCAATACGTTCACTTCAGGAAATTGGGTATATTTCGACAACTAGTCTTATTGGGATCGTTCCCAGATTTGATATAAATTTGGCAGAAATGACTGGCATCCATCCTACACTTGAATCAGTGATAGCTCAACTAATCCTGCTTGCTGTTTATATAGTAGGGTCTGTGTACATATTGGCGATTAAACCAAGGAAAACAAAGGCTATCGAAAGTGCAAGAAAGTCTATGGCTGATATTGAGAGGAAATAGTAGTATTTTAAATATGAGATACCTATTCTGTAATTATCTTAAACAAATCATTAGTTTGGTTTTCCGAATATGATCTGGATCTGTGGGTTCGGTCTAAAAACCTATAGACGTTTAGGTAGATAGTAGAGATCTTTTCTTGTGCCTATCACAACAACATATAATATACCTATTTATCATTTCTTTTCTACGTCTATTCATTTTTTCTCCAATGTTTTTATTACATATAAGCGACGCATTTTAATTCCTTTCGTAGATCCATTTTCAAACCTTCTTTTTTTATTATGATAAGGAGTATCAAAAGCCATGTTGCATATGGTACATCGTTTAAATATTAGGTAAACCTAATTAGTGTAACCTAATAAGACATGAACATGAACATGATAGACTCACAAAGTTATATTCCAAACGATGATTCTAATGTCCTGCTTATGTTAAGAGAGATTGCCGACAAGGTGACATACAGTATAATAACGTCGACAATGAATTCTCCCAAAACTGCATCCGAAATATGCTGCGAATACAGGTTGCCTTTGAGCTCCACCTATAAAAAAATCCAAAAATTACAGAAATCTGGTCTAATTTCAATCGAGAAAATTCAATTCGATGTCAAGGGGAAAAAGATCCTTTATTATAGGAGCAAGATAAAATCTTTGGAGGTTAACCTAAACCAGCAGGGCTTGGCATTACAGCTAATTAAGAGGTGAGGTAGCCAGGCCGCTGGAAATTGAACTTCAGTATATTATTTAGCATGATCGAAGAGAAAAGAATTTTAAGGTAAACAATTCTAGTTTTAATGCATTGGATTTTATGGTCAACCTAGTTTGTTATATATAATCAAGATCTCTAACATAACATAATTCGAGATTGTGTGAACATTCTGGAAACTTTCACCCCAATTGCCTTACAACCTTAATGAGTATTTGTTAGCTGACACAAATTGCAGTATCGTTTGGTAATATTACGTTAAGTATACTAATTTTAGTATTTTGACAGAATCTTGCCTAACGGCTCCCAAATATATATTGTTGGTGGGTGGGCCACGAAGGCATAGATTACTTAGGAAACCTTCTAATTTTATAGAGTAGAATTCGTGTCTAGAAAATAACAGGTACTATTCGTCACATTTCATTTATACGGATTAGCTGTGCATAAATAGGAATGAATTGTATTAGTAAGACTGCGCTTTTTTTTGCCTTGGCAGTCATGTTGTTTTCAACATCATTTAGTATCATAGGCAATTCTCGGAACTATTCGACCTTTGCTTTTCAAGACCAATTTCCTAATAAACAACTGAAGGAAGGCAGCTCATTCACTAGATCAGGGTATTTATCGTCATCAGAATATCCTGATGCTACAGTATTTTCAAGCAGTTCTGTCTCGCCGTCTGTACAAGAGGTCATGCCTAGCTCAATTCCAAATTTGGATAATACGTCAATAGATAATCAAAAAGATCCGAGATTGAACACTTTAGATACTTTTCAGAATTCTGTATCATCAAGGCTCGCTATGCAAAAAGAAGCACGTCAGGAAATAGGTGGTCAGTATATTGTAGTCCTCAAGCAGGAGGCAAATAGTTTGTCTACATCTGGACAATCCGATATTTCAAACATTCAAGAAATGAGAGCTATGGCTAGTGAGATTAAAAGTAGAGGTGCAGAAATCCTCAATATTTATCGTCATGCTTTAAGTGGATACACCATAAAGCTAGGCGACAATCCAGATCTTTTGACGAGTCTAAAAGATGACCCAAGAGTGGAGACGGTGGAGCAAGATCAAAAGGTGCGCATGTTTTCCCAGATTGTCCCGACCGGAATAGAAAGAATAGGGGATAGTCCACTCAATACAAATGTCCCCAACACCACAACACCAGCTGAAGGAGCAAGAGGCAGCTCAGTGGACGCTGATATTGCGATTTTAGACACTGGCATAGACATGAACCATCCTGATCTGAATGTTTATGCTCAAAAAACATTTGTCGCCGGGACTTCCACTGCTAACGATGACAATGGTCACGGAACTCATGTCGCTGGAATAGCAGCAGCATTGGACAATTCTATTGGCGTAGTTGGTGTAGCACCAGGTGCTAGACTTTGGGCAGTTAAGGTCTTGGACAGAAGTGGAGCAGGTGCATTATCAGATGTCATAGCTGGAATAGATTACATCACAGAGCATGCCAAGGAAATTGATGTTGTGAATATGAGTTTTGGATGTAAGTGCGATTCTACCGCACTCAATTCAGCGGTAAACAATGCTGTAAGTGCTGGAATTACATTTGTGACTGCTGCTGGAAACAGTGGAGAGGATGCTTCTACTTTTTCTCCGGCGTCAAACCCCAATGTAATAGCCGTGGGTGCAATTGCCGATAGCGACGGGAGATGTGGTGGACTGGGCCCCGCTACACAATATGGCAATGATGATACATTTGCAACATTTAGTAATTTTGGCCCGAAGGTAACAATTGCCGCTCCTGGAGTGAATATCTTATCAACCTATTATGGTAGCTCATATACCACATTAAGTGGAACGAGTATGGCGGCTCCTTATGTTGCTGGGGCAGCTGCTCTTTATAAGGCATCCCATCCAAGCGCATCACCAGCTGAAGTAAAAAGCGCACTTACCAGTTCGGCATCAAGTGCTTCAACTACTTGCGACGGAGATGGTCATGGATACTTCACTGGATCCTCTCTGGTCACCAACGAGCCATTACTATATGTGAAGAACATGAGATAGTTCAAGATAGTTCAAGATAATTCAACGACAGTAGTCACTGAACCAGCCCACAATAAGCGTGTTATTAATATCCATTAGACCGGGACAGGATTCTAAACTATGAATCATGTCGCCTTTGTGCTATGAACATCTACTAGGCTTCGAACACATGAATAATATGCGCAGTAGGTCAAAGCCTAAAAATATATTCGAGAACAAACTTTACCAAGATCCCTTGTGTATATCAGCATCAATCGTATAGGAGTCATCTAATTGAAAAGCCATATCTTTTAATCCAAAGTCTGCCACTATCAGAAACTATCCATTTAGACCCATAAAAATTCTCTTTCTTGATCCATTTATTTTGAGTAAGGAATCTCATCCAAGACGAAATCACTTTCTCGTCCCAACCCATGCTATGCATAATTTGACTTTCAGAATGGCCTTTGGATATGCAGTCAAGTACGTAAACAGCTGCAGTGAGTCCAGATATACGCTTGTTATCGCCATTCTTTTGTGGAATGGAATTATTGGCTAACGTTAGCAGTTCATTCAGAAATTTGTCAGACTCATATATAACAATTAGCAGAATTGGACTTGTAGTCTGACTTCAAGAGATTGTTTTAGAATTCGTGCAAGATCTACATTATCTAGCTAGAAGTTATTGATGATTGCCATCTATCGCCAGATCCTTGGATGCTGCGTACTAGAATATGATAGGATTATTCTCGGTATAGATTGAATCATATGTAGTTCTCTTGAGATCAGACTAGGCACCTCATTTGAACGTTGAAATGCCCCACGAAATCGCTTGTATTTATACTCCCATTCAATAAGTGAACAAGATCCAATCATTTAGCATATGATATCAGATCGTATTTGTATTGGAGTTGGCCTTGGCTGTTGTATACCTCTGCTCTAACAGGCAGAGGAATGTCGGGAGTAATCCAAATACGACTGGTTTTTGGGCCTAAGGTATAGCTCAAGACGTAAGCGTTAAATTTCCCTGCTTTTGTATTTATATTTTCCTGGGACGTGACTTTTACTGGAATTGTACTTACCTCCGTAGAAATCGAATTCCATTGAGCTCCTACAACTAAATATTGCGGTTGTAACGCAATATCTCTAATCTCTAAAATAGATGATTCTACAGGTTCATAATATGGTAAAAAATTGCGAATAATTGGTCCAGCATTAGTTAGTTGCTGCTTCGACATCATGACTACGCCGGAGCTAACATTTGGAAGTGTTGTTATTTTTGCATTTGTGGCATTTATAATATGCAGTAGTACCTTCCAAAGATTCTGGTTCTTACTGTTCCCTCGATCCTGCACAAATTTGATAGCTACAGTTGAATTTACAAGAGAGCTATGTTCCCCTAGACTGCTCCACGGAGAGGCATGGTTTCCTATTTTTGTCACCGAATAGTTTAACGCGGTTCCTGGCTGAATTGTCTGGCCAATCGTCCATAAATTTGCACTAGTTGGTGGCTTAAATATCGAGGTCGGATTAGCAAAACCGCCACCAATAGCAATGATAGCGATACTCACACCGAGTCCAAATACAGCCATAATTCCAAAAATTAATAATATTTTGAGCCTTGGAGACGTAATGAAGCAAATCACAGTGCCATATATTATTGAATGTATCTCCACTCTATTCCAAATATACTGATAATACATATTCTGCACGTTGTAACAATATCCTGATTTATTCTGCAGTACATTCTAGAGCTACTGAGTAGATGATTGAGTAGCTTGTTTACAAGATAACGACGATAAAGGAGCCCAAAAAGTCGAAACACCGCTACTATTTGTTGACGCTATTTCGGATGTTTTTGACCAGTTCAAATAATTGGAATATTCAAGGCCCGAAGGTTCAGAAGATCACACTCGCTAATTCATCACCCAAGTTAACAAGCAAATTGACTAAGTCTATTGATAATATAACCAATTCCAAGTATTACTGGGGAATTGACGCTACGTACGTTCCGAAATATATCATTATACGTTATAGTATGAAAAAAATATTATGAAAGATTTCAGCACATGATTAAAAAAATATTACTATAATACTCAACAGCGGGGTTTTTATTTTAAGTAATTATCATGTTAATAATGAAACATAGGAATAGATTAGAAATTATTGCGCTAATTTTACAAAACGCTGTCGAAGCTAATGGTGCAACCCAGAAAAGAATAATGTATAAAGCATATTTATCATATCATCATTTAAAAAGCTATTTGGTACTCTTGCGGCAAAATGAGCTACTGTTCTATGATGAATTTCGACGGACTTATAAGACTACTGAAAAGGGAGAACGATTTCTTCATATTTATTATGGATTAAACGAGGTTGTTTCCATGACAAATAGTATAATTTCGCGATAAAGCTGCTCTCCGGAAAAGTCTTCTTTTATGTACAAAATAAATCTCACGTTTCATATAAATGAACAGATAAATTGTCACTGAACCTCCTTGGCTCAAGCGTAATCCCAGCGTAGAGGTTCGAGTAACCTATTGTTTCTGGATATTATTCACACCTGATTCGATAATAGATGACCCAATTCCTCACCAAATATATCAGTATTGGCCTTGATCCCAAAGCGATCACATGCTGTTACCATTCTAGGTGGGTAGTACTACTCATGGTAGATCTCATTCCTAATCTGTAATATCAAAGGTGTGGCTCAGTAATGCTCAAATATTTAAGTATATTCGATACTTCTAAACCGAGTCTTCCGGTTATATTCACCCAACAGGACGAAATTCGGAGGTAATCCAGAAACATAGTTATAACTAATCTCGAATATTCCAATAAATGCCACGTCTGATAAGAACTATCCTGGTTACTTATCCTGAGCACAATGCCATTTCAGAGGCAAAATCCTTGGCTGATACTGCTGGATATTCGGTTGAGAAGATAGTGACTCAGAAGAATATCACCGGTTCAAAATACGGAGTTGGACGTGGAAAGGCACAGGAAATTAAAGATCTTGTAGATCAAATGAAGATTGAAGTGATAATATACGATGAAGTACTACGGCCAACTCAACAATATAACCTCTCTAAGCTTTGTAAAGTAGAAACGATAGATAGAGAACGTCTGATTCTAAAAATCTTTGAATCGAGAGCAAGTAGCAATGAATCAAGAATCCAGATAAGGCTTGCTCAATTGCGATATGATATGTTTAGAGCTAGAGACAAAGTAAGACTTGCCAAGAAGGGCGAACAACCCGGTTTCTTCGGTATGGGTAAATATGATGCTGATGTTCTTTTCTTGGATATTAAGCGTCATGTATCTCTATTGAAAAAGAAACTGGAAAGGGAAGAAACAAGGAGAAAGTTATATAGGGCCCAGCGGTCAAAGGTGGGCCTACAAACAATTTCAATTGCAGGATATACATCTGCAGGTAAAACAACACTATTTAACGCATTAACAGGAGAGTCTAAAGATATAGGACGGGAGATGTTTACGACCCTATCTACTTACACTAGAGCCATCTCAGTCCGAGATATCAAATTCCTCTTATCTGACACAGTAGGATTCATAAGTAAACTACCTGCATACATGATTGACGCGTTTAGATCTACTCTTAGTGAGCTCGCATATTCTACACTCATATTGCTCGTTCTAGATATCAGTGATCCTATCCCTGAAGTTAAAAGAAAATATGATAGCTCTATCCGTGTGTTGAATGAGTTGGGAGTTCCGCTTGGTAAGGTATTTTACATTTTAAATAAGGCGGATTTGGTCAACGAATTCGAAAGCGCGATAGATAAAGTCAACAAATTAGATATGATGGATAAGCAATCAATCATGGCAGTATCGGCCAAGTCGGGATTTAATATCGGCAGGTTAAAAGAATTGTTGGCAGTTTTATCTTTAACTAATAGGATCTGAATACCAATTATGAACTGCAGCAGTGGATTTCGTGATATATGGCAACGTCGGAAATTGGTTAACAGTATGTACTCGTCTCATTTTCAATATTCATCTTGTGGTATAGGCATAGATTTAAACAATCTCTCGCAACCACAACAAGGGCAAGTCATACTATGATGTGTCTCTAAATCAGTAAATGAAGCACACCAATAACACGAGTTGCAAATTACAAACTGGCTTTTCCTGAACATTCCACTCCCAGTATATCTATCACAATTCTCTCTGCTATCCTGAGTACTGATACTTTCGTCTATTTCCAGTAAACTCATTTCTAGAATAAAGAGTTGAAGCTTATACTATAAAAGAAATTTGTACAATCATCATACCGTTTCGAATTTGACATAATATTCAACTTAGCCTATCCTAAAATTATCCTCTTATAGATAATAGTACAAGAGCCTAAACATACTACTACTAACGCATCGCAAATTGTTTGGCATAAATTATCAAATTTCCATTGGGCCTCTAAATATCGCAGGTTCACGACCTACGCGGATTAAACAATCGTGCTAGTGACATCAAGTATTGTTAATTGCTATACTGACCTAATAGTCTGTCTGTCTTAAAGAGGTATTTTGTATTCCATGATCCATACATCAGCTTTTTAGATACAAATTAGCAAAATCATTATACAATAAGAGATTTAAAAAAAATTTAGCATGTTAGTTGAGACAATGGGTATGATTTCAGCAGACGAGGCGAAAATAAAACTTTCGGAGTGCAATGTGTTAATAAAATATATGAATTTCCTGCAGGCAAATGGCTTCACAGATTGTGGTAAGGGTCAGATTTTAGGACGAGTATCTCTGATCAGAGAATGCTTAGGTGATAATATCATAATTGATGAGGAAAATACGACTGATGTTAGAGAAAAAGAATCTATGCCAAAGGAGGTAACACAGAGACCTCAAAATGGCGCCGAAAGTGATCCGGCTTCAAGTCTTAAAGAAAATGAAGCGTCTGAAGGAGGATCGGGATTGTTAAAGCAAGTCAGTAATTTAGTTTCGGAAGGGTTGAAAGGTGAAGTTCAACTCGTCGCATCTCGTAAAGATGAATCGGTATCTGGTGACTTTAGACAATTGGCAGATGATAGCGGGATACCAGTCGATAAACCAAGGGGCTTGGTTTCTAGACGTACAGAATCATTAGTCGCAAAAGAACTGAATGGTTCTTGGCTTGATAAAATCAAACGAATAACAGAGATTGAAGAGTGGAGATAGAGGAATATTAATAGAATCATCTTTTCCTCAAAGATAACCAGGGTACTAGATCAAATAAATAAGTCAAATAAATAAGTACTCTTTTTAAGAACTTGATAAAGCAAAATCAAACAAACTAGCACTATTAGATCCTGGCTGTCACTGGATGGCCTCATGCGAGACATTTTTTTCTTGTGATTGTCTTGTTGAGAATATTATTGAATATATAAATTAAGTGATGCCGCCCGCAGTAACATCTGCGTCTTTAGAGCCCCTTCTTTTAGCTCCAATCTCTGGTTTTCCAAACTCTTCTGATATGCGCTTATACATGGTCAACTCCTGACTAGAGAGCGGTCTTATCTTCTTCATTGCTTCTTCGAATTCCTGCATATGTAATTTTAGTTCTCTAGCAAACTTCTCAGCCTCGTCTGGATTTGGATATTTGAGGATATGTTTACGCAAAGCGAGCATAACCGCTGCTGAACTCATAGATGAAATGTCGGCCCCCGTATATCCTTCAGACAAATCCGCTAATTGCTGTAGATTTACGTCGTCAGAAAGAGGTTTATTCTTTGTATGTATTTTCAAAATTTGAAGCCTAGATTCGCGATCAGGGGGCGAGACATATAACAGTCTGTCAAATCTGCCCGGTCTCAAAAGAGCAGGATCTATAATGTCTGGTCTGTTCGTAGCCGCAATTACAACTACGTTAGTCAAAATTTCGAGACCATCTAATTCTGTCAACAATTGGCTTATCACTCTTTCTGTTACGTTTGAGTCTCCAAAGCCACCCCCTCTCGTAGGGGCTATTGCGTCTATTTCGTCAAAAAAGATTAGGCAAGGAGCTGCCTGTCGTGCCTTTCTAAAGACCTCTCTGATACCTTTTTCGGATTCTCCTACCCATTTTGAAAGAAGTTCGGGCCCTTTTATGCTGATAAAATTTGCTTCGCTCTCATTTGCCGCAGCCTTAGCCATCAAAGTCTTGCCTGTTCCAGGAGGGCCATAAAGCAAGATACCCTTTGGAGGTGCGGCGTCAACAACTGTAAACAGTCCTTGGTATTTCAAAGGCCATTCTACAGCTTCTTGGAGTTCCTCTTTTATATCAGGCAACCCACCAATGTCATCCCATTTAACATTAGGTACTTCTACGAAGACCTCTCTCATTGCTGACGGTTCCATTTCCTTTATTACACCTGTAAAATCCTGCATGGTGACTATGATCTTCTTTAGAGTCTCACTGGGTATACTCTCAGACGACAGATCTATCTGCGGAAGCACTCTTCGCAACGCTCTCATTGCGGCTTCTTTAGATAAAGCCTGCAAATCTGCACCAACAAATCCGTGAGATATGTCGGCAAGTTTTTCCAAATCCACATCTTTTGCAAGTGGCATTCCTCTAGTATGAATCTGCAATACTTCAAGTCTGCCATCTCTATCAGGTACGCCTATTTCGATTTCTCTGTCAAATCTTCCAGGTCGTCGCAAGGCTGGATCGACTGCATTCACTCTGTTTGTTGCTCCGATAACTACTACTTTACCCCTTGAAGACATTCCATCCATGAGCGAAAGTAATTGGGCGACTATTCTTCTTTCGACTTCTCCTGACACTTCCTCTCGCTTAGGAGCAATAGAATCTATTTCATCAATAAAAATGATTGACGGCGCATTTTTTTCTGCTTGTTCAAAGATATTACGAAGTTTTTCCTCGGATTCTCCATAGTATTTACTCATTATCTCTGGCCCACCAATCGTGTAAAAACTCGCATTGGTTTCGTTAGCAACTGCCTTTGCCAATAGTGTCTTTCCTGTACCAGGAGGTCCGTGCAAAAGGACACCTTTAGGAGCTTCGACTCCAAGCCTTTTGAACAATTCAGGATGCCTTAGCGGAAGTTCTATCATCTCTCGAACTCTTGCAACTTCGTTTCTTATTCCGCCAATGTCTTCGTAGGTGATGGAAGGAGCGCCGCCTTCTTTCGAGATCTGTACCGCCTTCGCACTCTCTTCAGAAACTGTAATCTTTGTAGAGTCAGTGATTATAACTGGACCGGAAGGATTGGTGGATATTACAACCAAATCAATCCTTTGACCCATCACGCTTATGGGTATTGTGTCACCTTTGGTCATCAAATGGCCATTAAGATAATCCGTAAGATAGTCTTCAGCACCGACTATTCTAAGGGGTTCCGTAGGAGCTAGGGTTATGCTCCTAGCATCCTTTGATTCGACCTTTTTAAGTTCCACCGAATCATTAATACCTACGTCTAGCTTATTTCTGGCATAGCCATCGATCCGAATTAGACCCTTGTCTTTGTCAGTTTCCCGTGCCGGCCAATTTAAAACTGTGGTTTTTTTCCCAAGTGAAGATACCTCAAGCGCATCACCAGTTGATATATTTAGTCGTTCGGCTACAGTTGGGTCTACTCGAGCGATCTTTCTTCCCACATCTCTCTGCTCTGCCTCTGCAACCTTTAGAGTGATAAATTTATTTTTTTTGCCATTGGGAATCGTAGGTTGAACGTCTTTACCGTCATCATTATTATTTCCATTTAGATCAGATGACATCCAGCAATTCAATTGCAACATGTTATGTTAATACTTTACCATTCATACGATGACTCATTCAAGTGTTCAATGATAAAATCACGTAGATTATATCTTGCTGCTATAATAATGCACAAATAGGACTTATCCCATCGATCATTAAGACTTCAAATTTGTCTCGAAATATCCTATACATTATTTGCCGCTACTGGGTCCGAATTTAGTTAATGTTTCGTCAACGGATTCAACTGTCAGATGACGATTGGAAACATTCGGGAACTAGTCACAATGAGACAATGACTGTTTGTTGTGATCGATAAATGAGCCTAGATGAACTGTCTTTAGTAATAATATAAAAAGCTAAGAGATTTATGACTTTATTATCTAAGATAATAACCAATCAACTATGTAGAATTCTAAAAGGTTTGAACTTAAATCGCATTAATTGTTGTCGCTAAGGTCTTGTTATGGTTATTCCATTCTCAGTCAATTTGTAAATAAATTCACGGCCTCCAAGTGAATTTTGGTGATTGCTTAAAGAACTCGACTGCATTTGAGAAGGTAACTTTTTCAATTTCGTTCTCACTAAATCCACCAGATTCTTTCATTTTTTTGGCAACTTTTGGAACACTAAGAGGATCGGAACGACCCCAATCAGCCGCGCTATGAATCATCACATGTTCTGTGCCGTATTTGTTCAGAATTTTAATTGCCTGTTCAGGAGACAATTTTGTGACAGGGTATACAGACAATCCTGCCCACATTCCCATTTCTAGTGTTTTTCCTATTGTCTCATCCACATTGTGATCAATAAGCATCTTTTTACTGTTATATCTTACTTTGTTACTATCAGAGTTATCGTTCATTATCCTCTCAATATTTTGGACTCCCTTTAACTTGTTCTTATGTGGAAGATGAATAGTCATAAGCATATGTCGTTCAGATGCTATATCCATCTGCTTAACAAAAATTTCTTCCTCCAATTCATTTATTTGATCGTAACCGATCTCACCTACTGCTACTACTCTATCTCTTTCTAAGTAACCGTTCTTTACCATTGCTTCAACCGCATCAAGAGCAAGTGGCCGTTCACCAGCTTCTTTTGGATTTACAGAAATGCATGAATAGTGCTCTATTCCAAATTCCTTAGCCCGCAAGGGTTCAAAAGAAATTATGTTCTCCCAGTAATCTTCAAAAGTTCCGACAAATCTCCTAGGGCTGCCTAGCCAAAATGAAGGCTGAACTATTACTTCAACCCCGGCTTTTGACATAGCTTCATAGTCATTAGTCGTTCTAGAATACATATGGATATGTGGGTCAAATAGTCTTGGCATTGATGATATTGCACTTATAGACAATTATATTTATTTAGTGACCCATATGGATGATTTGTTGGTTAGAAACCATCCCAAAAATAGATAGAATATAGCTGGTGAGGGTTTTGTTCATAAGTGATGCTTATTCGCATACTGACTGAATCCCAAGTTACTACGAAATATCCAAATCGGTCTCGGAAATACTCTAAAAAAATGTGAAGGCATTTCTCCTAGGACTTTTGGCCGAAATCAGTCAAATATCAAGGGGCAAATAATGTTTTCATGCTAGTGATTTTATTTAGTGAATATGGAGGTCAACTGCAAACTCGACAAAATGAAAGGGTTAGAATATTTTATATAAATACTTTATCCAGACTGACAATATAAATCGATACCCCGAAACAGAACATTTGACAACTAATTTGCACTTCAGATGTAATCATATTTTAATAATGGCTACAATCTCAGCACTAGTGGATTTTTCTAGTTCATCCCTGATAGCCTTTGACACATGATCTCGGGATGTTAAGCTCGAGAAATCTACAATTTTCGTGCCGTCCAATAAATGGACCTGGGGGGCTAGATTCACATTATTATTTGATTCTTCCGATTGATTAAGCATGGTGTCAATTTTACTAGCGACTTCTCCTGGACTCCCATTAATTATCGAGGCATTATCAATCGATAATTTCACTCGACCATGGTTATCAAGTACGAGAGCTGGCCTCCTCTTTGATTTTAGAAATAACTTTTTCTTATTGATCTCGCATGCAAAAACATGATAGTTCTTCATGTCGTATAATTTCTGAAGGCCCTGATTAATCCCAAATAATTCACACGCTAGTATTCTGGCCTGTTCTTCATCGATTACTTCAGAGTTTGATGAACCAATATCCAGATTCACATTACCGGTGGCGATAGCACGCAACACTGACCTTTCACTAATAAATTGGGATTCTATAACAAGCGACTCTGGGGAAACCCCCCTATTCAGTGCTGATTGTTTTACCTCATCTGCCAATGATGCAATGTCGCTTGGATTAGGATTATTGACTGTTCTTTCACGTTCTTCCCTAATCATAGCCGCCGCCACTCCTATAGAGGATATAACCTCTGCATTTTCAGCAATGTGAAACGGTAACTGAAGTTTTTGAGCTAGAAATGGTATTAAAACTGAGGCGCCCCCTCCTCCCCCGACCAACGAAATACTATCTACCTTTAATTTGTATTCTCTCGCCATAGTTTCTATAATTTTGATAATTTTCTTTGCTGAAATCTCAAGAATTGATTGTGCTACTTCTATCATATCCATTCCCATTCTATTTGCAAGTATTGACAATGCAATCTTCGCAGACTTCTGAT
>Ga0207665_10000264_pt1 | contig 36515 bp, 36 predicted proteins | sample LARL112metaG_FD_184351 | JGI IMG/M metagenome (GOLD analysis project Ga0207665, IMG submission 184351) | Corn, switchgrass and miscanthus rhizosphere microbial communities from Kellogg Biological Station, Michigan, USA - LAR L11-2 metaG... | ecosystem: Host-associated > Plants > Roots >... | reverse complement strand
CGTGTAGGACCAAGTTACCAATCGGCTACGCGGAGATGCCATGGATTGCGGGTCTTTAACGCCTATGCTGCCGGATCGTGGGCACTCCCGTCGAGGCCGTGAGGCCTGCGAAGTCTGGTTTTCCGCCAACGGCCGCCTTCTTCGACCTTGATAAAACCCTGATCGCCCGCTCGAGCACGCTGGCATTCGGCCGGTCGTTCTATCGGCACGGCCTGCTCAGCCGGGCCGACATGATGCGCGGCGCCCTCGCCCAGTTCCGGTACCGGCTCAGCGGGGCGGATCACCGGCAGATGGAAAAGCTCCGTGCCTCCGCGTGCGCCGCCTGCCGGGGCTGGCCAGCGGACCGGGTGACCGAGATAGTCAGCCGCTACCTCACGGACCTGATCCTCCCTTACGTGTACGCCGAGGCCCGGGTGCTGCTCAGTGAGCACCGCAGCGCCGGCCAGGACGTCATCATCGTGAGCACGAGCGGCCAGGAGGTGGTGGCCCCGATCGGCGCGCTGCTCGGCGCGGAATCGGTGATCGCCACGAGGATGCGGATCGCGAACGGTCACTACACCGGCGAGATGGAGTGCTACGCCTACGGCGAGGAGAAGGCCGTCCAGGTCCGCAGGCTCGCCGCCGAACGCGGGTACTCGCTGCCCGGCTGCTACGCCTACAGCGATTCGATCACGGACCTGCCCCTGCTTGAGGCCGTCGGGAAACCGCGGGTGGTCAACCCCGACCGCGCACTCCGCCGGATCGCCACCATGCGTGGGTGGCCCGTACTCTCGTTCAGCACGGCTGAGCGCCGCAGCGCCCAGCCGATGGGAATGGAAGCACCGTGATCAATCAAGATCACCAATTGATGCCGCACAGCATCTATGCAGCACGGCCGATCCGTCGTAGAAAGGTTTTACGGACCTGCGGGTTCGGGCACGGCAACCGGGCACCCACGCGCGACCAGCCGCGGGAGGCGAGCCAGGGCAGTCGGCCACAGCGCATTGGCACCGGACTCCGGTGCCCGCCGTGGCGGGCCGCCCGGCACAGTGAATGTGCGCTTGGTAACCCGGGCCTGACGTGCCAGCGACGGCGCTCCAGCGGGAGCGCCGTTCGCTTGCCCCGGGTCGTCGGCCACGCCAGCCGAGCAGCAGCACTTGAGTGCTGCCCGGCCATCCGACGATGATCCCGTAGGATCTCTTGCCGTAGGCGGCTCGTCACCACCGCGCACGGCGTCTGGCCGGCCCCGGCCGGCGGCACGGATGATGCGGCGGATGCGTGCCGCGCGGTGCGTACCGCACGGGAGGGTGCCAGCGCGACCCAGTACCCGGGCGCAGGAGGGAAGAGCGCGATGGCCGAGCCCGGAGCCGCAAGGCCGGCGGAGGTAGATGACCGGTCGATCGGCGGCCTCGTTTCCGATGCGGTCAGCGACCTCACCCGGCTGGTCCGGTACGAGACTGACCTGGCCAAGCAGGAATTGCTCGCCGACGTGCGGCGCATTGGCGTGTCCGCGGGGCTGGCGGCGACCATCGTGTTTACCAGCTTCCTCATGCTGGTGATGCTGTGCTTCGCCCTGGCCTACGGCCTGCAGACGGTCGGCGTCTGGGACTGGGCCTCGTTCCTGATCGTCACCGGCGTGCTGATCGTGCTGGCCGCGGCCTTCGCCGGAATCATCTACCTCAAGGTCCGGCGCCTGGACCGCCTCCGCAAGACCAGGGAATCGGTGCAGGGCGATATCGCGATGCTGCGCCGGGACGAGAACGCCGGGCCGCCTGCGGCCATCCCGCGGTGATCGCATGCCCGTGACCGGAGGCTCAGCCGTATACCTGGACGGACCGTGGTCACACCGGTCTGTCAGCGCCAACGGCAGCCGGTTCCACATCGCGGAGAGCGGCGAGGGGCCGCTGGTCCTCATGCTGCACGGGTTCCCGCAGTTCTGGTGGACCTGGCGGCGGCAGCTCACCTCGCTGGCCGGCGCGGGCTTCCGCGCCGTCGCCAGCGACCTGCGCGGCTACGGCGGCAGCGACAAGCCGCCCCGCGGCTACGACCTGATCACCGCCGCCTCGGATGCGGCCGGCCTGATCCGGGCGCTCGGCGAGGCCAACGCGGTGGTCGTCGGGCACGACTGGGGCGCCCTGGTGGCCTGGACCATGGCCGCCTACCACCCCAAGGTGGTGCGGCGGCTGGCGATCGTGTCGGCGGCCCACCCGCTGCGCATGCGGGCCGAGATGCTGGCGGGCCCGGCGCACCGTGGCTGGCGCAATGGCAACACGCTCGGCTTCCAGCTCCCGGTGCTGCCCGAGTCCCGGCTGGTCCGGCGCAACGCCGAGCAGGTCGCCCGGATGCTGCAGGCGTGGTCGGGCCCCGGGTGGCCCGACCGGGAGACCGAAGCCAGGTACCGGGCCGCCATGGTCATCCCCTCGGTAGCGCATTCAGCGCTTGAGTACCACCGCTGGTTCCTCCGGTCCTGGCTGCGCACCGACGGCATCCGCTACGCCCACCGGATGCGGGCCCCGATCGGCGTGCCTACCCTGCACCTGCACGGGGCGATGGACCCGTGCGTGCCGACCCGCGGCGCGCAGGCCTCGGCCCGCTACGTGGACGGGCCCTACCGATGGCGACTCGTGGAGGGGGCCGGGCACTTCCTGCCGGAGGAGCAGCCAGACAAGTTCGACTCCGCCCTGCACAACTGGCTCGCAGACCCCGAGCCAGAAAGGTGAGCCGGCCAACCGCAGGCAGTGTCACGCCGCAGCCGCCGGGCCGAACGCCGCATAGGCGCCCCAGGCGCCGTTGCGGTGTCCCGGCGGCGAGGACCTGCCTTCCGAAGCCAGGGAGGCCCCCCAGGGCCGACCGCCCGCGAGGGAGGCCATGACATGAGCACGGACCCGCCGCAGCCCGCTGCCGCGCCACGCGACAGGGACGCGGCGGGCCGGGCACGCAACGCACGGCCGCGCGACGGCCTGGGCCGCCCGCTGCCACGCGGCGCGGCCGGGGACGAGCGCATTCCCGACGACCTGGTGCTCCCGCCCGCACAGGCACTCGGGCTGGCACAGCAACTGCTCGACGAGGGCCGCCCGTTCCATGCGCACGAGGTGCTCGAAGCGTCCTGGAAGACCGCGCCGCCCGCCGAGCGGGACCTATGGCAGGGGCTGGCCCAGATCGCGGTGGGCCTCACGCATGCGCGGCGCGGTAACGCCCGCGGCGCCGCGGCTCTGCTCCGCAGGGGCGCGGACCGGGTGGCCGGTTACACCCACTCCACGCCGCACGATATCGACGCTGCCACCATAAGCCAGGTGGCACGCGAGATGGCGGCGCGCATCGAGCGGGAGGGCCTGGCCGCGGCGGGGGCCGAGAGGATGACCGTGCGGCTGGTCGCCTCCTGACCGGCCGGCCGCATGGCCCGCTCAGCCCGGGCGCGGGCAGCCCCGGGTGGAGACCTGTGCCGTCGCGTTGGCGGCGAGGCGGACGTCGGGCCGCACCACGCTCGCCGTGAGCGCGAAACCGGTGTTCCGCGCGCTGGTCGAGGCCGCGAAGATGACCCCGTAGACCTTGCCGTTCTTCGCCAGCAGCGGGCCGCCGGAGTTCCCCGGTTCCACGGTGGCCCGCACCGCATAGATCTCCCGGGTGACCGTGCCGGTCCGGTAGATGTTCGGGCCGCTGGCCGCCCACTGCGAGCCGACCCTGGCCGGGTCCGCGCGGAACGGCCCGTTCTCGGGGTAGCCGACGACGACCGCGCCGCTGCCCCGGGCGGCCGGCCCGGCGAAGTGCAGTGGTGGCGCGTGCAGGCCAGGCACGTAGAGGATCGCCACGTCGTTGTTCCAGTCGAAGAGCACGACCGTGGCCGGAAGGCCGTTGTCGCCGCCGAAGCTCACGAACGGGCCGCTGGTCATCCCGGCGACCACGTGCGCGTTGGTCAGCACATGCTCCGGTGAGACCACGAAGCCAGAGCCTTCCAGGCTCCGGTCGCAGGTGTATTTGGCCTCGCCCCAGATCTTCACCACGCTGTTCCGGTCTTTTCTCACCGCGGGCCAGGCCAGCACCGCCTTATCCGGCGCTGGCACATTCGCCGAGCCGTTGATGCCGAGCGCGCCGAACACCTGGGTGTAGGGGCTCTTGTCGATCAGATGCCGGAAATCGGAAAACATGGTCATCGCGGCCGGGGGCATGAAGTCGTTCACCCCGCGGAGCACCTCGGAGCTGCGCACCTGCCTGGCCACCGCGGGGAACGGCGCGCTGCCCACCGCCGAGCCGATGAACCAGGCGATGAGGAGCACGGAGAAGACGCTGACCACGGCCCCGCCCAGGGCATCCACCATGGCCACCGGGCGCCAGGTCACCCGGGAACGCGCCGCCACGCCGAGCAGCGAGGCGAGCAACTGGCCGATCATCGCTGTGATGAACACCAGGATGATGGCCACGAGTGCCTGCTGTGAGGACCCGTGCACCAGGAACTTGGCCACGCCGGGGGAGAACGTGGCGCCCACGGCCGCGCCGGCCAGGAACCCGATGCAGCTGAGCACGCCGACGATGAAGCCCTGCCGGTACCCGGCGACGGCGAAGGCCGCCGCGAGCACGATCAAGATCAGATCGAGCAGGTCTCCCGGCATCCATCCACGGTATCGGGCCGATGCAGCACAGTGCACTGGTCGTGACCGCACTGCGTCCCGGCCGCCACCAGGCCCGGGAGCGGCCCGGCCGGCCGCGCCAAGCGGCGCCCCGGCCGTGACGGTTAGCCGCGCGCGGCGGCGTCGAGCACGTCCGGGGGCAGATCCTCCTGCCGCCCGGTGTCCCAGGGCTGCTCCCACCCGCCGAGCGCGAGCAGCCGGTCCACCAGCAGCGCGGTGAAGCCCCAGACCAGCATGCCGTGCACGCGGAAGGCCGGGCCCGCGGCGCCTGAGGGGTGCCGCACGGTCAGCCGGTGCCCGGGGTCGGCGAGGTCGGCCAGCCTGGCCCGGGCCGCGGAGACGATCTCGCCGTCGGCGGCCGCGACGAGCGGGCTTGGCTCACGCCACCAGGCCAGCACGGGCGTGACACGGAAACCGCTCCGCGGGATGTACAGCTCGGGCAGCACCGCAAGGACCTCCACCCCGGCCGGGTCCACGCCCACCTCTTCGGCGGCCTCGCGCAGCGCGGCTCCCACCGGTCCCTGGTCGGACGGCTCGATCGCCCCGCCGGGGAAGGCCGGCTGGCCCGCATGGCGGCGCAGGTGCGCCCCGCGCTGCACGATCAGCAGGTCCGGCTCGCCTGCCGTCTCACCGAACAGGAGCAGGACCGCCGAGGCCCGGCCGCCGTGCGCCGGGGCCCGCAACTGCGGTGGCACCCGCATCTCCCCCGCCCCGGCCGCCAGTTCGGTGAGCCAGGCGGGCGGCGCGCCGGACGACGCCGCGTCCGGCGGGACGGGGCCAGGCGAACCGGGCTGGGCCGGGGTCACGAGAAGGGCCCCTCCTTGACCAGCTTCCTGGCCTCCTTCTCATCCACCGGGCCGATGCCGAACGACGGGCACCACCGCGCGACGGGGCACGCGCCGCAGGCCGGCCGGCGGGCATGACAGACACGCCGGCCGTGCCAGATCAGCCGGTGCGACAGCATGGTCCACTCCGAGCGTGGGAACAGCGCCCCCACCTCGGACTCGATCTTGACGGGGTCCGTCTCCTTGGTCCAGCCGAACCGCCTCGCCAGCCGGGCGAAGTGGGTGTCCACGGTGATGCCGGGCACGCCGAACGCGTTCCCGAGCACCACGTTCGCCGTCTTCCTGCCGACGCCGGGCAGCGTGACCAGGTCCTTCAGCCGGCGTGGGACCTCACCGCCGTACCGCTCGCACAGCGCCTGGCCGAGCGCGATGAGGTTGGCCGTCTTGGCCCGGTAGAACCCGGTCGACTGGATGATCTTTTCCATGTCTTCCCGGTCGGCCGCGGCGTAGTCGGCGGCCGACTTGTACCGCGCGAAAAGCACCGGCGTCACCATGTTGACCCGCTTGTCGGTGGTCTGCGCGGACAAGATGGTCGCGACGAGGAGTTCCAGCGGCGAGGAGAAGTTGAGTTCGGTATGGGCGTCCGGGTACGCGGCGGCCAGTTCGCGGTTGATGCGCCGGGCGCGGCGGACCAGCGCGGTCCGGGTTTCGGGCGGCTTCACCAGCCCAGCCTATTGACAGGTGGGCCCGCGTCGGGCTCGGTCCGCACCGCGGGGCCCGCCCGCTGGGCGGCCGGGCCGCGGAGGGGTGGCAGGTGACGGCCGAGCACGACCACCGTCACCCACCGGGCGCCGCCGCGCTTGAGTGCCACCGCGGCCGACTGGGCCGTGCCGCCGGAGGTCCAGGTGTCGTCCAGGAGCAGGACCGCAGCCCCGCTGAGCGGCCGCGGTGCGCGGAACCGGCCGGGGTCCAGGGCGCGCGCCCACGGGTCGCCACCTGGCCGTGCCACCAGCGCCGCCCAGGGCAGGGCTAAGCAGCCGTGCACGAGTGCCTGGAGCGGATGCGGCCCGGGCCGGCCACGGCCGCTGGGGACCACACAGGCACAGGTCGGCGCCGCCGCCCCGGCCCGCCATAACCCCGGTGCCGTGTCGTGCAGGAACACAAGCAGCAACGCGAGCAGGGACTCCGCCGCCTCCCGCGACCCGGTCCGCTCCGACTTGTACAGCCACAGGTCCGTGGCCAGGCGGCTCCCCTTCGGCGCGCAGGCCACCGGTGCCACCACGTCGGCAAGCAGGCCGGGCGCGCTCTCCGCGTGCAGGCCGCAGTGGAAGCAACGGGCGAAACCGCGCCGGGCCGGGCCACGGCAGGACGCGCACACCCCCGGGCCAGGCTCCGGAACGGCGGGCAGTCCCGCGGTGGCCGCCCGCGCCCGGGCCCGGAGGATCTCCCAGCCCCCGGCCTCCCGGCCGTTCGCCGCCGCCGACATCATGGCCGTCATGCTAGGAACTGCCGCCGACAGGCCGCTCCGCGCGGCGGCCTGAATATCCTTGACGGGGGTGGCCGGGGCGGCCCGTAGCAGGACGGCCGGCCGCGGCGGGCCTTTCCGGGCAAGCGCAACGCGTCGCCCGGGAGGTATGGCTACCTTGAGTTTCGCTATGCTTACTCGGTGCTGTTCGGGGGGCGGTTCTTCCCGCAGGCCAGCCTGAGCAGGCTAGCGTGACGCAGTGTCAGCGTTCGCGGCGGGAGGACAGGGGCCGCCCGGACGAAAGCATCCATCGTGCCGGGACTAACGCTCATGCGAATGCCGATGACCGCCGCGGGTGACGGCGCGCCCGCGTCCGGCCGGCCAGACCCGCGGGCCGGCCGGCTTGTGCGGCTGCGGCAGCAGGGCCGGCGGCTTCCGGCGCTCGCCCGCCGGCACTGGCTGTTCACCGTGCTGCTCACGGCCGGCCTGGTGCTGCGCGTCCTCACCCAGATCGCCTACCGTCCGGCGCTGCTCTACATCGACTCGACCAAGTACCTGCTGAACGCCTACCCCGGCGACGACCCGCCCGGGTACCAGCTCGCGCTCAAGCCGGTGCTCGCGCTCGGCAGCCTGGACCTTGTCGCGGTGATACAGCACCTGCTGGGCCTGGGCATGGCCGCCGCCATCTACCTGCTGTTGCTGCGCCGCGGCGTGCCGCGCTGGCTGGCGGCCCTGGCCACCGCCCCGGTCCTGCTGGACGCCTACCAACTGCAGATCGAGCAGAACGTCATGCCCGACGTCATGTTCGAGGCGCTGATCGTGACCGGCCTGGTCGCCCTGCTCTGGCGGGCCACCCCCTCGCCCTGGCTGGTCGTGGTGGCGGGCCTGGCCCTGGGCACCTCGGCCACCGCCCGGCAGATCGGCGAGATCTTCATCCTGCCCGCGCTGGGCTACCTAGTGGTCGTGACAGCTGGCTGGCGGCTGCGGCTCAAGCGGGCCGGGGTGCTGTGCCTGGCCTTCGTGCTGCCGATCCTGGCGGCCAGCTACCGGAACTACGCCGACCCGCAACTGCACAGCTTCTCGCTGGCCCCGTACGCGTCCGGCTCCATCTACGGCCGGATGGCGGAGGCCGCGAACTGCGCCACCCTGCGGCTGCCCGGTTACGAGCGGCCACTCTGCCCGGACGCCACGCAGAAGCTGCTGCTGGGCCCGGACGGCCTGGACCACAACACGAGGTCGCCGATCAGGGGCCTGTGGATCCCGCGCCTGAGCACCGCCGACTACCAGGCGCTGAAGCAGTTGTGCCCGAAGTCGGAGCAGGTCACGGTGGGCGGCCAGGTGCAGTACCGCGTGGTGGCGAGCATGTGCGGCCGGGTGACCAGCGATTTCGACCACCGGGTGCTGAAGCAGCAGCCTCTTAACGTGCTGGCTTCGGTAGGCAAGGACACCCTCAAGCTGTTCGCGCCGGGCCGCACCACCAGCCCCGGAGATCCCTCGATCACCCGCTGGCAGTTCCAGACGCGCTACCCGCAGTACCCGCCGTACATCGTCATCAGCGATGGGGCGTTCGTCTTCGGCACGTTCAACCACAACGGGGTCGAGGAGCAGATCGGCACCGGGTCCGACTTCCGCGGCGCGAACCCCGCCGTGATCAAGCCGCTGGCGAGCTTCCTGCGCGGCTACCAGTTCCACGGCGGTTACACCCCGGGCCCATTGTTCGCGTTCACCGTGCTCGCCGGGCTGGCCGGGAGCCTCGCCGCCCTGCGCCGCAGGTCCAGCCGGGCGCAGCGCGCCACCGCCCTCGCCTGCCTGCTCTTCTTCTCCACCGGCGTGCTGGCGCTGCTGTCCTCCGACGTGTTCGAGTTCAACTGGCGCTACCAGCTTCCCGCCCTCGTCACGCTGCCGCCCGCGGCGGCACTGGCGGTCACGCTGCTGCTGCGCCGCCGCTCACCGGCCGCGGCCGGGGGTGAGGTGATCCCTGACCCACTCGAAACCGGCCACCGACGCCACGATGACCAGGCCGAGCGGGACCAGGATCACCAGCGGCACCCAGGCGCGGGCCTCCTCAAGCAGGATGCTCGCGATGACCGCGCCGAGGATGAGGGTGGCCAGGACGCCCAGACTGCGAGCCATCCCGTCCGGCTTGCTGCCGGTCACCAGCCCGGCGACGAGGGCCGTGAGGGTGCTGGTCAGGTAGGTGGTTGACATCTGGCCCAGGCGGCGGATCGCGGCCGCCTGCAGGCCCATCGCGACCGCAAGCACCGCCACGAGCGCGAGCTGGCCGCCGCCGGACGGATGGGTGCCGGCCAGCTCCCAGCCGACGCTGAACGCCACCAGGATCACAAGTTCCACCGCTAGGGTGATGGTGACGCTGGGCGGCCAGGTCCTCGAGGCGTGATGCCGCCGTGCGGCCAGCGGGGCTCCCGCCATCACGCCGGCCAGGTAGCCGGCCAGCGCCACCCCGCTGTGCACCGCCAGCTCCGGTCTGCCGGTACCTGCCGCCGCGCCGAGCAGCACCATGTCGCCGGTGACCACGCTGCTGAAGACGTTGCCGAGGGCGAGGAACGAAGTGACGTCCACCGCACCGGTGGTGAGCGTGAGCAGCACCACAAGCGAGTCCCTGGTGGACATGTGCGAGCGGATCATGGCTGACCCTAACCTTCTGACGGGCGATCGGCGCGGAATGAGACCGCACTTGGGCGGGGTGGCGGGGTGAGAGCCAAGTTGTCGTACCCGGCTGGTAGGACGAAACCATGCTGACTGGTTTCGTTCTGCCGGGCGGCTCGGCCACCGAGCAACTGGAGCAGGCGGTACTCGCGGAACGGTCCGGGTGGGACGGGGTGTTCGTCCCGGAGATCGCCTACGGCGTTGACGCGTGGAGCCTGCTGGCCGCAATGGCCGCCCGCACCGAGCGGATCCGGCTGGGCACGCTGCTCACCCCGTTGCCGTGGCGGCGGCCGTGGAAGGTGGCCAGCCAGGTCGCCACGGTGGACCAGCTTTCCGGCGGGCGGGCAATTCTGGCGGTCGGCATCGGCGCCGTCGACACAGGCCTGCCCGACACCGGCGAGGAGACGGACAAGCGCCTGCGCGCCATACGCATGGACGAAGGAATCGATCTCATCAGGACACTGTGGGATGGCGGGCTGAGCTACCACGGGCAGTTCTACGACTTCGAGTGCGAAGGCGACGGTTTGGTCCGGGCGGCACGGCCGGCCTCCGGCCGGGTCCCGATCTGGGTGGTCGGGGTGTGGCCGCGGCCGAAGTCGATGCGGCGGGTGCTGCGCTGCGACGGGATCATCCCGCAGTACAACCTCGGCGGCCGGGAGGCGGGGCCGGACGACGCCCGGGCCGTACGGGAGTGGCTGGACTCCCACGGCGCCGGGCCGGGCCTCGACATCGTGGCCGAGGGCGAGACGCCAGCGGACGACGAGGCCGCGGCCGCGGCGCACGTGACGCCGTGGGCACAGGCCGGATGCACCTGGTGGATAGAGAACCGCTGGCAGATGCCCGAGGGCACCACGGATCCCATAGCGGTGGTCAGGGAGCGGCTGGCCGCCGGTCCGCCCGTTGCCGCAGGTGGCTGAGCAGCGCCCGGCCTTCCGGCGTACCGAACCAGCTTGTGTGCCCGATGAGGTAGCCGTGGTAGGCGAGATCCGCGTTCTCGCGCGACCGCACGACGCTGGTGAAGTACTCGACCTCCGACAGCGCGTACTCGACATGCACGACGGGCAGCAATAGCGGCAGCGCCGCGAGTTCCGCCTGGCCGAGCGGGCGAACGGACTGGTAGCCGTCAAGGAGGGCGGCGGCGGCGGGGATGTCCGGGTGCGCTCGTCCCGATTCCGCGAGGTCCAGCCAGGAGACCGCGCTGCGCTCGATCGCGACCGCGAGGTCGTGGGCCGCGGACGTGCGGTTGGCCAGCCCGAGGTCGATCACGCCGGCAACGTCGGCATCGGGGCCGGGCGAGGTCCAGATGAGGTTGGACGGGTGCCAGTCCCCGTGTCCCCAGAGCCGCCCCAGGTCAGGAACCAGCGGCGCGAGCCGGCCGATCGCGGGCAGGTGGTAGCGGGTGAGGTCGTCCCGCCAGGTCTGCTCGTCCAGGTAGCTGGCCAGCCCCGGCCGGCGGGCTGCCAGGCGGGCCACGGCCGCGAGCGGGTCGGCGGCCGTGATGACCGCGCAGGAGCTGGTGAGCACCCCCGGAGGGCGGCCCGGCAGGCCAAAGCTCGCGCTGGCCCGGTGGAAGCGGGCCAGCGCGGCTCCCGCCGCGCGGGCGTGCTGCACGCTGGTGAACGGTTCCCACGACAGCACGTCCCGGTACGAGTCGATCCCGGCCGCCCGCGCGTGCACCTCGTAGAGATAGTCGCCGGACCGCACCGTGCTGCCGCCGTCCGGCAGCCGCCGCACCGCCGGCACGGCTACGCCGAGGGCGCGCAGGTGGTCAGCGAGGGCGTGCTCGGCCGTCAGTTGCGCGGCGGTCCGGACGAGTACATGGTGGCGCTTGACGAACACCTCCGCGCCGTCGCTGTCCACCAGGGCCGCCGCGGACATGGGCCGGGGGCTGCGCCAGCGGACCTCCGCCTGAGCGGCGGTCCCCCCGTACCGGGCCAGCACCGCGCTCACCTCCGCATCGGTCAGCGGCGGCCAGTCGGGCTCGACGAGGTCCCTGCCCATGCCGTGAGCGCGGACTACGTCCACGGCCGTGTCCGGCCGGCGCGCACGACCACGTGCCCGCGCGGAACCAGGCGCGTCCCCGGCAGGCACGAGAGACTCGGTCATCGCGCCCGGGGTCACCGTCCCACCTGCTCGCCGGCCGCTGCGCCGCTGCTGCGGTGGTTGCGGTAGGCGGAGAGGCCGCCGACGACCAGTGTGACCACCGCGGCGACCACGAACGAGCAGATCGATGCGGACATCCATGCCTGGGGCGTGAAGCCGATCGCCTCGGCGAAGCGGGTCCACGCCGACACCCACCAGGAGACGTAACCGGGGTTGATGAGCTGGTAGGTGACGAACCCGGCGGCCCACGGCAGCAGCATCAGCCACCGCGTAGGGGCCTGCGGCGACAGGTCCCAGTGGCCCTTGGCGAGCACGAAGAAGTCGATGATGAGCACGGCGGACATCGGGACGAACACCGAGCCCAGCAGGATCAGGAAGTTCTCGTAGTCGCTGATGGTGAGGAACAGCGCCCCGGCCGTGGTCACCGCGGCAATGATGATGGCCAGCACCCGGCGGTCCCAGAGTGGGCGCAGGTTCTGGGTCGACGCGGCGGTTGAGTACACGTTGGCAAAGGACTGGTCCAGTTCGCGCAGCGCGAGGATGCCGAACCCGATCGCGCCGGCGGGCAGTGCGATGAACGCGCCGTAGATGTTGCCCGACTTGGCCACGGTGACCAGCGCGAGCAGACCGATGACATAGCAGAGCACCTGCATCGTGCCGTAGCCGAAGAACACACCGTTGAACGCGGCCGCCTGGCTGCGCGAGTGCCGCGTGTAGTCCGCGGCCAGCGGCGCGAACGAGATCGCGGCCGCGACCACGGTGTCCATGGCTACCCAGAACCCGGATCCCCAGGTGCCCTGTGTGAACGGGGGCAGGGGGTGCCGGACGAGCTGGATGAACAGGTACACGAGAACGATCAGGACCGCGGCGGTCACGTAGCGGCGCAGGATCCGGATGAAGCCCAGCGGCCGGACCGTGAGCAGCGCGGTGATCACCCCGGCGAGCAGGATGTACGCCCACCGGGGCAGCGCCGGAGCCACGGTGTGCGCCGCGGTCGCGATCGTGACCAGCTCGAAGATTCCCCACCCGACGCACTGGAGGATGTTGAGCGCGGTGGGCAGGTAGGAGAGCCTGGCCCCGAACAGGCCGCGGAGCAGGACCATGGCCGGCGCTCCGGTGCGGGTGCCGGGCAGCCCGGCCAGGGCGACCGGCAGGGTCCCGAGCACCGTGCCCAGCACGATGGCGGTCAGGCCCGCGGCAAGCGACAGTTCCGGGGTTCCCGGGCCGCCCGGCTGGAGCACGAAGATCGCGCCGGTGAAGCCGAGCAGGCTCACCCCGAGATTGCCCCAGAGCCCGAGTTGGTCGACGGCGGACAGCGCCTGCGGGACCGGTTCGGCGAGGGTACGCGCCACCTCGGAGTGCCGGTCTCCGGGAACGGTGACGAACGCCCCGGACACAGAGGTGGAAGTGGAAGTGGAGGTGGATGTGGACACGCGCAGCTGCCTTCCTACGCCGGCATTACCCGGTCAGGTTCAGACGGTCGGTGGCGCGGGCCTTATGGCCAGCCACCCTCTCAGCCCGGTTAGCCCGAGCTCCCGTGTGGTTGCGTCCGATGTTACCTCGCAGCGTCGATCCGGCGACAGAGCCGTTGCGGCCAGTGGGCAGCGGGCGGGCCGGCTGGCAAACTGGGCGCAAGCGGCGGTGCAGCGCCCCGTAATGGGCAGCGGGCCGCTGCCAGGCCGGGATCGATGGCGGACCGTCCCGGCCGGGCCTGGAGGTGCCATGCCGGGAAAGGGGGCTCGCGGCGGCGCGGACATGCGCAGGGCCGCGGCCGCCCTGCTGCTTGTCGCCGTCGCGGCGATAGGCTTGCGGGCCGGCGGGGCGTTCTCGGCGGCTGGCAGCCCGGAGATCCTCGGCCTGAGCGGGCGGACCGTGTACTGGCTGATCGCCGGCGCGGAAGTGGTCCTGGCGCTGGCCGGGATCGTGCTGCTGATCCTCCGGATGATCTGGGCGCGCAAGAGCGGGAAGCCGCTGCAGCGCAAGCGCCGGTCGATCTGGTGGGTGCTGCTGCTGCCGCTGGTCGCGTTCGGGCTGTCAAAGATCCTGCAGCGGCTCCGGCAGCAGCATGCGGCTGCCGTCGCGGCCGCAGCCGCGCATGGGGCGAACGCCAGGACCGGGGGTGGCGGCCATTTGCGCATGGGGAACCCATGGCCGCTGCTGGTGCTGTTCGCCGTCGTGGCGCTCGGCGCGGCCGCGCTCACCGCCTACCGTCGCCGCCACCGTGCCGCGCTGCCGCCGCCGGAGCCGTACCTGGAGCCGGACGCCGAGCCGCTGGTAGCGGCCCTGGCGGCCGGGGCCCGGGTGCTGCACGAGGACCCCGACCCACGCACCGCGATCATCGGCTGCTACGCGGCGATGGAGCGCAGCCTGGCCGATGCGGGCTCGCCACCGCGGATGGCAGACACGCCCGCGGAGGTGCTCAGCCGCGCCACCGCCGCCGGTCTGGTGCGGTCTGCCCCGGCCACCACACTGACCGGCCTGTTCCGGCGCGCCCGCTACAGCGGCCACCCGATGACCGAGGCCGACCGAACCGCGGCGATCGACGCGCTGGCACAGGTGCGGGCCGACCTGGACAGCGGGACGCTGGCGCAGGCGGACCTGAGCGGTGACCCGTGAACCGGGGCAACCTGACGCTCGCGCGGCGGGTCGCGGCGATAACGCTGACGCGGGCGGACCTGGGCGGTGACCCATGAGCCGGGACGGCAAATTGACGCTCGCAAGGCGGGTCGCGGCAGTCACGCTGGCGGCGCTCGCGGCGCTGGCGGCCGCCTTCGCGATCGGCGGGCCGTTCACCCTGGTCGTTACGGCCGAATGCCTGGCCGTCCTCGCCCTGGTCGTCGTCCTGGCCCGCACTCCGGGCGGCGTCCGCGAACGTGGCGTGCCCCGCGCCGCGGCCTGGGCCCGTGGCGTGTGGGCCCGGCTCTGGCGGCGGCGCAGGCCGCCCGCCGAGGTACGGTCCGCCGACTTCCCGGCCTACTCCAAGATCAGTTCCGACCTCGGCTGGGCATCGGTCTCCCAATGGCACTATGACCACGGGATCCGCCCGCTGTTCGGCCGGCTGCTCGAGTCGGTGCTTGCCGAGCGCCACCGGGTGGATCTGGCCAGGGATCCGGCCCGGGCGCGCGACCTGGTCGGAGAGGACATCTGGCCGCTCGTCGACCCGTCCCGGCCGCCTTCGTTCGACAGCAAAGCGCCCGGGGCTGACCTGCGTACCCTGACCCGTATCGTGGACCGGCTGGAGCAGCTATGACCGGGACCCTCGCCCCCTCGGTGACCGCAACGGCGCAACGCTGCGCCCAGGTGCTCGCCGAGGTGGAGCAGGTGATCGTGGGTAAGCGCGAAGCGGTCTCCCAGGTGCTGCTGGGCATACTCGCCTCGGGGCACCTGCTCATCGAGGACCTGCCGGGGCTGGGCAAGACCCTGCTCGCCCGCACCTTCGCCGCCACCCTGGGGCTGCAGTTCACCCGGGTCCAGTTCACGCCGGACATGCTGCCGTCCGACCTCACCGGCTCGCCGGTGCTCGACCCGCGCTCGGGTGAGGTGGTCTTCCGGCCGGGACCGGTGTTCACCAACCTGCTGCTCGGCGACGAGATCAACCGCACGCCGCCGAAGACGCAGGCCGCCCTGCTCGAGGCCATGGGCGAGGGCCAGGTCAGCGTGGATGGCCGAACCCACCTGCTGCCACAGCCGTTCATCGTGCTCGCGACGGACAACCCGATCGAATACGAGGGCACCTACCCGCTCCCCGAGGCGCAGCTTGACCGGTTCGCGGCCCGGATCCGGCTGGGCTACCTGGACGAGGCGGGTGAGGCGGAGATGGCCAGGCGCAGGCTGGACCGAGGCTCGGCGCCGCCGCGGCCCGCGGAGGTGCTCGACGCCCGCGCCCTGCTCGCCATGCGCGAGTCCCTGGAACAGGTACACCTGGACGACGACCTGCTCGGCTATATCGTCCGCCTGGTCGCCGCGACCCGGTCCCATCCGCAGATCAGCGTCGGGGCGAGCCCGCGGGGGACCCTGGCGGTGATCCAGCTCGCCCGCGGCCACGCGGCCCTCGACGCGCGTGACTACGTGATCCCCGAGGACGTCAAGGCGGTCGCGGTCGCCGCCCTCGCGCACCGCCTGGTGCTGCGGCCGGAGATGTGGGTCCGCAGGGTGACGGGCGAGGACCTGATCACCGAGATCCTCACCGCCGAGCCGGTGCCCAGGGCCAGCCAGTGACCGAGGGCCCGCCCAGGGCGGTGGTCCCGCTGGCACCGGTGCCCGCCACCTGGCAGGCCGCGCCCCGGTTGCGCAGGCTGGCCACGATCGGCGTGGCCGTCGTCCTCATCGCGGTCCTGACCAGGCACGCCGACCTGCTGCTGCTCGGTGCGCCCGCACTGGCCGCGCTCGCCGCGGCCCGCCGGGGCGGGCGGCCGGAGGCCCTGGACGCGGCCGTCACCGCGGTTCCGCCACGCTGTTTCGAGGGTGAGGATGTCGAGATCGTCGCCACCGTGGCGGCCCCGGCGGACGAGGTGACGTTCCGGATCGAGCCGGGCCCGGCGGTGACCGTCATCGATGGCCCGGTGACCCAGGTCGCGGTGGCCGGGCAGCCGGCCAGCGCCCGCTGGGTGGTCCAGCCGCACGCGTGGGGCCGCCACCATCTCTGCACCGTGACGGCCAGGTGCACCGACGGGATGGGCCAGGCGAGGCTTACGCTCCGGCCGGAACGGGTCGAGGTCTTCCCGCACCCGCCGCCGGCCAGGGCCAGCCTGTTGCCCGCCGACCTGCTGCGGCGGATCGGTGAGCACACCGCGACGGTGCCCGGCGCGGGCATCGAGTTCTTCGGCATTCGCGGTTACCAGCCCGGCGACCGACTCCGCGACCTGAACTGGGCGGTGACAAGCCGGCTGGGCCAGCCGCACGTGAACCAGCGGGCGGCCCTGCGCGCCGCCGACCTGGTGATCATGATTGACGCGTTCTCCGACATCGGGCCGCCCGGTGACACCACTCTTGACCTCGCGGTCCGGGGCGCGGCGGGCCTGGCCACCGCCTACCTGCGGACCGGCGACCGGGTCGGCGTGGTGGTACTCGGCGGGGTGCTCAGGTGGCTTGCGCCCTCGCCGGGCAACAGGCAGTTCTTCAAGATCGTGGAGATGGCGTTCGGCGTCCGCTTCCCCAGCGAGGCCACTCCGGACCTGGACCGGGTGCCGAGGACCGCGCTGCCACCGCGCGCCCTGGTGGTGCTCTTCTCGCCGCTGCTGGACCGGCGTGCCCTGAACGCCGTGACCGACCTGCGGCAACGCGGCGTGTCCCTGGTGATCGTGGATGTGCTCACCCGCGAACCGCCGGCCGAACCGCGGCTGCCCCTGTCACAGCTCGCGGTGCGGCTCTGGCGGCTCGACCGGGCCGCGCTGCGGTCCGGTCTGACCAGCCTCGGGGTGCCGGTGCTGAACTGGGACAGCGGAACGGGGCTCGAAGCCGCGCAGGCACCGCTGCGCGGCCAGCGGATCCGGGCGGTGCGGTGATGAGCGGGCCGGGCGGCGGCATTCGCAGCACTCGCCGGCCGCGTCTCGGCGACGTGATCACCCGGCTGGTCACCGGCTGCCTGGGCGTGGGCATGATCCTGCTGCCCACGCCGCACCTGACCGGGCGTTCCTGGGCACTCGTCGCCGCCGGCCTGGTGCTGGTGGCGGCGAGCCTGGCCGGGCCGCTGGCCAGGTGGCGGATCGTGGGCACGCTTGCCGCTGCGGCCGCGGTCGCCGAGGCCACCCTCACCCGGCCGGACCTGGCCGTACTGGCCTGGGAGGGCCTGTTGATCCTCGGCTACCTGCTGCTGGTGGACGCGCCGCGGGCGATGTCCGGGAGCAAGGCCGCACACTGGCTGTGGCGGCAGTTGCCGCTGGCCGTGTGGGGCGTGTGCGCCGCGGCCATCGTGCTCCTCGTGCTCGCCGTCCGCGTGCCGGTCTCCGCCTGGCTACTCGTCGCCGGGGCCGGTGCCGCCGCCGCGGCCGTCGTCATCGCCCTGCCGCGGCGCCCGCCCCAGCCCAGGGAACCCAGGTAGACCACGTGCCGTGACCTGGCTTTCCACCAGGCCATACGCGATCGCCTCGGCGACGTTGAACAGCTTTTCGCTGCGGGCGTCGGCGCGCACCTGGGCCACGTCGCGCCCGGTGGCCTCAGCGATCCTGCCGAAGAGCTCATCGAGCATGGCCCGCGCCTGTTCCTCACGGGAGGCCAGCGCGGTCACGGTCCCGTCGAAGCTGACCCGCGGCTCGGACAGCACGAACAGCGCGTTCGGGTAGGCCTTCCGGTGCCGGCAGGCGGCGAGGATGCCCAGCGCCGGGCCTTCGATCCGGCCGCCGGCGTACCCGGAGACCGGCCCGCGGATCACATCGAGGATGCCCATCACGCTGAGGGCCGCGGGCAGGTCGGCACTCAGGTTCTGCAGCTCGAGCCGGATCGGCGCGGTCCCCTCGGCGTCGAGGGTGAGCAACTGCGCGGCCAGCCGGGTCGCCGACTCCCCGTCGAGGTGCCCGTGGGCCATGACGATGCGCTGCTCCAGCAGCCGGTCGTAGAGGTGCCCCGGCCAGCCGCGCGGGTCGATCCAGACCCGGACCGGCGCCATGGCCGGGTTCTGCCCCGGGCGCGCCGGCTCGGGCGTCCGCCCCGGCTTCGGTGGCGGCCCCGGCGGCAGCGGCCCCGGCCAAGGGGGCGTAGGTGGCGTGGGCCCCGGCGGCCCAGGCTCCGGCGGCCCAGGCTCCGGCGGCCACGGCCGGAGCGGCTGCCCGTGCGCGCGCGGCGTAATCATCAACGATCCTCCTGCCCCAGTCCTGTCCCCGGCTGTGCCTGCCAGGCGAGCTGGCTGCCGATCGCCGCCGCATACCGTTCCAGCGTCGACACCCGGACGTCCGCGTCACCCGATTCCAGCCGCGCCACGGCCGACTGTGACGTCCCCATCCGCGCCGCGACCTCGGTCTGCGACAGCCCCGCCGACCTGCGCTGCTGAGTTAGATCCGCAACCAGCCGACGCCGCTCGTCAGACATGCGCCGCAGCGCCATCTCCCGGAACCCCGGCATCACCGGCAAGTCCAAGCCCTCCGGCGTACCGGGCTCCTCACCGGCCCTGGCTCCGTCCAGCTTTCCAGGCCTACCTAGCCCCGGCTCGTGCTCCATACCCCCCAAGGTATCTCGAATGTGAGATGCCTTCGCGGGTGTACGCCGAGAGCAGACGTCATCCGACCCGCACTGGAACCGGCCGACCCCGATCCTCGGCAAGGATTCGCTTTAGCGCCGGAACGCCGCCCCGGCCCGCCGCCAGGTGCCGGTCAGTGATCTCGCGCTGCGCGGCCGCGTCTCCCGCGAACGCCGCCGCGCACCGCTCCGGTTCGACGTTGCCCAGCGCCAGCAGTGCCCCGGTGGCGCCAAGCTGACCGGCCATCACGAGCAGCGCCGAGGAACCGACGTAGGTATCGCCGGAATAGTGCTCAAGCTCGTCGAGCAGGCGGTTCGGGTCACCAGAGGAGTCCTTCTGGCCGGCCACGGGCAGCCCGGCCAGCGCCTCCACCCCGATGCCGGGCGGGTACACCCGGGGAAAGTGATAGGCCAGCACCGGGCGGCCCTGCGCCGCGTCGGCCACGGCCTTGAAGTAGCCGGGCAGATCCACTCCCCCGGGCGGTGGCCAGGCCAGCATCGCGTCCGCACCGGCCGCCACGGCCTCCCCGGTCAGCCCGACGGCCTGCCTGATGGAGGGTGCCCCGGTGCCCGCGATCACCGGGACGTCGGCCGGGATGGCCTGCCGTGTTGCATCGATGAGCGCAGAGCGCTCGGCATTGGTGAGCGTGGCGGCCTCGCCGGTGGTGCCGGCGACCAGCACCGCGCGCATGCCCCGCTCCACAAGCTCACGGGCGAGGTCGGCGGTGGCGCCGGGGTCGATGGAACCGTCGTCATGGAACAGGGTCAGCAGGGCCACACCCGGGCCGCGAAACAGTGCGCTCATACCGCGATAATGCCCGGGAGAGAGACGGGTGATGACATTGGGTCACAGCGTTCGCTGGGGAATCCTCGGCACGGCCAAGATCGCGCGGAACCTGTTCCTGCCGTCGCTGCGGGAGGCGGGCGGCGACCCGGCCGCCGTGGCGGGCCGTGACTCCGAGCGGACCGCCCGGTGGGCGGCCGCCAACGGCATCGGCCGCGCGATCACCGGGTACCAGGACCTGGTCGACGATCCGGACATCGACGTTCTGTACATTCCGCTGCCGAACGCGCTGCACGGAGAGTGGACGATCATCGCGCTGGAGGCCGGCAAGCCGGTGCTCTGCGAAAAGCCGCTGACGGGGTCGGCCGCACAGACCGAGCGGGTGATCGCCGTGGCCCGCGCGACCGGGACGCCGCTGTGGGAGGCCTTCGCCTTCCCGTTCCACGATCAGATGGCCCGGCTGCGCGGCATCCTCGCCGCCGGGACCATCGGGGACCTCCGGGAGATCCAGTCGGACTTCCATTTCCTCATGGGCGACCCGCAGACCAACGTCAGGATGTTCGCCGACCTGGAGGGCGGCGCGCTGCTCGACGTGGGCTGCTACCCGGTCCGGCTGGCCCGCGACCTGTTCGGCGCGGAGCACGTGGGCGCCTGGGCGCGGGCCGAGTTCGCGCCCGGCGGCGTGGACCGGGCGACCTGGGGCTGCCTGGACTTCCCCGGCGGCCGCCACCTCTACCTGTCCTGCGGGTTCGGCCGTGCGGACGACACCTTCACCCGGCTGCTCGGCGCCGGCGGCCAGATCCACGTCACCAACCCGTTCCACCCGCGCGCCCGGGACACGTTCGTGGTCTGCCAGGACGGCCGTGCCCCGGTCACGCACCGGGGCATCGGGCCCTACCGGCAGTCCTTCACCCCGCTGATCCGGCACATCCAAGCGGTCGTCCGGGACGGGGAGGCACCCAGGTTGCTGGCGGCCGATACCGCACTCGGCTCCGCCCGCGCCCTGCACGACCTGGCCCAGGCGGCCAAGGCCCCGTGACGAAGGAACGGCCGCCGGGGTGACCCTCAGGTCCGGCGCGGGGCCGGGATGCCGCCGGGCGGCGCGGCCCGCAGCAGCCACACCGGGTTGGACAGGCCGATCACGCTCCCGGTGGAGTCGAGCACCTGGGTGCGCACGAAGCTGTCCTTGCCGGTGTCGATCCGCTGCGTCACCCGCCCGGCGGTGAGCTGGCTGGCGGAGTAGGAGCCGATCACCTTGGTGTCCGCCGACAGGTCCGCGGCACCGGCGTAGTCGACCGTGCCCTGCAGGATCTGCAGGCTGCCCTGTGCCGGGACGGCGGTCGCGCTGGCCACGAGCTTGCGGCTGGCCACCTTCGAGACGCCGACCGAGCCCATCGGCACCGTGCCGTCGACCAGCAGGTCAAGGCTGCCCCGGTACTGGGACAGCGACGCGCACCAGGCCCGGCCCGCGGCCAGCGCGGCCAGCAGGTCGGCGATGCTGGTGCCGCGCGCCCAAACCGAGCTGAACCAGTTGTTGGCGGGGCCGAGCCAGTTCTGGCCGAAGTGGTCGTCGTTGGTGCCGTTGCCGGTGAGGAACAGCGCGTTGCGGGACATGATGTCCCACAGCGCCACGTGGTGCGCAAGGTCCACCCCCTGGCGCAGGCGGTAGCCCACCTCGAGCAGGTCGGTGCCGAGCGCGGCCGGCGCCGAGGAGGTGGGCAGCATGCCCTGGGCGGTCTGGACGAGCATGACGTCCTGCTGTGACTGTGGAAGCTCCGGGACGTCGCCGTAGCCGAACGGGTGGTTGTAGCTGATCAGGCCCCCGGATGCGTGCACCTTCGGTATCAGGTTCTGGGCCAGGTAGGCGTCGTACTCGCGGCGGCCCTTGGTGCTGCCGTAGTCGGGGATGGATACGGACTTCCCGAACCAGTTGACGTGCGGCAGGGCCAGCGACACCTCAAGGCCCTGCTGCTGCATCACCGAGCGGTACCGCCCGGCGAGGGCCGCGCCCATGTCCGCCTGCTGCCTGAAGAAGGCCTCGCCGCTGATGGACCGGTTGAACCGCAGGTAGTCGAAGTAGCCCTCGACCAGGTCACCGGTGCTGACCGCGGACAGGGTCAGCTCGTACAGGCCGAAGTCGCGGTGGTCCATGTCGGGCCACAGGGCGGCGATGTCCTCGGCCGGGTTGATGGTCATCGTGCCCCACGGGTTGCCGCCGCTGTTCGGCGTGACTGGGATCGTGATAATCCCGCTGATACCGTTGGCGGTCCGCCGCGCCATGCTAGCTCCGGCCCCACCACCCCGCCCAACGCTAGCTCCGGCCCCACCACCCCGCCCAATGCCCCCGGGCGGCACGAACCGGTAGGAGAGCTGGTAGCCGCCGGCCGGGCGGCCGGCGATCGCCTCGTGGTAGGAGCTGACGATCAGCAGTTCCAGGTAGCCGGCCTGCCAGCCCTTGGTCAGCAGCACGTCGATGGTCAGGGACTGGCCGTTGAGGTTGTCACGGTAGTTCCAGCTCGCGTCGCGGGTCTGCGCGTAGAAGCCGAACGTGGCCGGCGCGCCGGTGGTGCTCTTCGCGATGAGCTGCATGCTCCCGCCGGCCACCGGGTCGCTGGGCGAATTAGGGCTCTGCACGATCCCGCCGGTGGACTGGCTGCCCAGCGGGCCGGAGGTTACCTTCGTCCAGTCCCAGGCGCGGCCCTGGCCCGGGCCGCCGCTTTCCTTGGTCAGGCTGGTGAAATGCACCACCTGGCGGTAGCCAATGCCGTCCATCCGGGTGTCGTGATCGGTCCACCACAGCACGTCCACCGAGTTCTTGGTGGCCTGGAAAAGCTGGCCGTCCATCGACCCGTCCTGCTCGCTGAACGAGGAATGCACGTGCATAGCCATCGAGTAGGCGGACAGGCCGTCGACCGATACGGGCCGGGCCGGGGAGCGCAGCGGCAGCCGGGGGAACCGCCGGAGCAGGGCGGCCGCCGCGGCCACACCGGCCGACGCGTGCATGAACCCCCTCCTGGACAGGGGGGTTCCGGTCGTCGTCGGCGGGCTCACCGCAGCGTGGTCATCGCACACTTCCTGCACCCTCCTCGTCCTAGGACCGGCTGCGGGTGCCGGGAAAGCCCCAGCCCGTTATAACGGACGCGATGGTAAAGAAAAGGATAGAACTTCAAGATCCGGCGTTATTTGGCAAATCCCTGACCGCGGGTAAAACCCCGGATGAAGCTGATCTTGGCAAATCCGAATTAATGGGCAGGTAAAGAGGGCCGCGCGGGGCGGGGTTCACGCGGCGGGGCCGGCCAGGCCCAAGCCGACGGCGGCCGCGTACCGATGACCGGCCGGCGCCCCGGCCAGGGTGCCGCCCACGCTGGCCCGGCCGACGGGGACGTCACCGGGCAGCGCGCGCAGCAGCACCCCGAGTAGCTCGTCGTCTCCGGCCGGGCCGCCGACCACGAGTACCTGGGGCAGGGTTCCGCCGAGCGTGCCCAGGGCACGGCGCAGGTTCGCGGCGAACACGGCCTCCTTGAGCCGAAGCCGTATCGCCCGCCACTCGGCCGGGCTGTGCCCGCGGTCGAACGGGATCAGCCCGGCCGGGCCCCGGGCAGCGAGCATCCCGGCGGCGGCGGCCGGTGCGGGGCGGTCGAGGAAGCCCCGGCTGCCATCCTCTGCCTCGAACCGCTGGCCGCCGTCCACCCGCAGGCACGGGCCACGCTTGACCCAGTCCGCTGCGGCGCGCGGGATGCGCAGCGTCTCCGCGACCGCGGCGGTGAGCAGTTCACCCGCGCCCGCGGCCACCACCTCCCCGTGCGCCGCGATCACGTCCACCGTGCCCGCGCCCAGATCCACCACGGCCGCGTCGGGGCGCGCGCCGGGGGTGGTGAGCGCGCCCAGCCGGGCGGCGGCGGGCTCGGAGAGCACGCTCCGCACCGGGATTCCCAGCAGATCGGCCAGGATCGCCGCGTGATCGGCGTCATCGCTCGGCCGCCGCAGCGACGCGACGAGCGCGGCGGAGCCCAGGCTGCCCCGCCGCGCGGTGGCCGCGTCCGCCACCTGCGCGAGGTCGAGCGCGAACAGGTCGTCTAGTTCCGTCCGGCCGTCCGGAGTGCCAAGTGCCCGGACCGTACCGACCGGCCAGCCCGCGACCTGTGCGCACGCGGACCGCAGGGTGATGCGCTGACCGGATGCTTCCACCCAGGGCCCTGGTACCCCGGGAGTCCCGGCCGGGCCGAAGCTGGCCAGACCGAAGCTGGCCAGACCGAAGCTGGCCGGGGCGGGGCTGGCCGGCCCGGAATCAGCGGAGCCGGGGCCTGCCGGGCCGCGGGCGCCGGCCACGGCGGCGCGGCCGACCACGGCGGCGCGGCCGACCACCGCGTTGGAGAAATCGACGAGCGTGCGGCACAGCACCGCCGCGTCCGCCCCCTCGCCCGTGCCGAGCGAGAACGCGTCGGCCAGCGCGACCGGGTCGGCCAGCAGGGTCAGCGGGTGGCCCGGCGGGCGGACCTCGACCGCGACCAGGTCGCAACCGGCGACGGCGGCCAGGTCGACCTGGTCGATCACCGGGAGCGCCGCGCCCAGCCTGTTGAAGATCAGCACGCCCTCGTCCCCGCCCACGAGCACGGCGCCGAGCGGGACCCCGCCGGCCAGCAGCGCCCGCAGGTGTTCGGCCGCGCGGGCGTAGCCGAACCCGGTGGGGACGATGGCCACGGCCGGCGTCCCGGCAGCGCTTTTGCCAGCCGCGCCGGTGACAGCCGTGAGTGTCCCGGCCGCGCTTGCGGGCGCCGACCCGGCCGCCGGCGGCGGCGGGCGGTCCAGCCAGAGCGGCACGCCGGCCCAGGCGCCGGAACCGCCGGGCGTGGCCACCCCGGCGGTGAGCAGGCGCAGCCTGCCGGTGTCCGGCGGGGCGGGCGGGATCGTCATGGTGGCGGTGTCCACGGCCCGCAGCGGGGCCACCCGGGCCTGGTCCGCCTGGCAGCCGAGGCGGCGTTCCAGCCGGCGCACGAGCGCGGCGGCGCCGCGCAGCGAGTCCTCGGATCCCTTGCGGCCCCGGGTGGGCACCCGGTCCACGCCGAGCAGCCGGTCTCCGTCGAGGAACGCGACCTCAGTGGTCGCATTCCCCACATCCACCCCAGCTACAACAGTCACCGCGACCTAGCGCGGGCATGAATGTAGACCTGGTGCCCTTTCAGTGGCCTCGTCGTCACATCCATGCCCCTGCGGAGCGGGTGGCGGGCCGGCGAAGCGTTCATGCAGACAGGCCGCGGCGGGCGTAGACCTCGGCGGCTTCGGCCACGAGCGCGGCACAACGGGGCAGCCCACGGCCGGCGAGCGAGTCCGCGAGCGCGGTCAGCTCGGCAGGCGTGGTGCGGCCGGGCCGCAGCGCCGCGTAGATCGCGAGCACCTCCTCGTCGCCCAGCCGGGTCAGCTCCGCCGCGCGGCGCAGGTTCTCGGCAAGCTGGGGGTTCGCATGCTGCTCCGCGATGCCGGCCTGCCGTTCCAGCGTCTCGGGGTGGATCCGCAGGTCTTCGAGCCCGATCTCGCCACGGCGGACCGCCTCCAGGGTCAGCTCCCCGACCGGCTTCCCGGAAAGAGCGCGTACGTCGGTCATCGCAGGCCCTCCAGGGACAGTTCCTCGGGCGCGGCGCCGGGTTTGACCCAGGCGCGCTCCAGTGCCATCAGGGCGATCACCGTGGTGTGGTACCTGGCCTCGATCGCCTCGTCGTTGTACGGGTTGCGGGCCGGGTCCGGCGTCCCGCCCTTGGCGTGCCGGGCAGCATTGGCGCCCAGCAGCCGGTACAGCTCGGGGGTGACCGCCGGGGCGACCGAGTAGAGCTCCAGGTTGGCGAGCGGGGCCAGGTCCCTGCGGTGGATCAGCGCCGTGCCCTTGCCCTGCAGGCCGATGCCGATGCCCGAGCCGGCCAGCCGGGCGGCGGCCAGCCCGATGCGGCCGAGGTCCACGGTGTCGTTGAACCTGACCACCCTGCCCACGCAGCCCTCCTCTTCGAGCCCGGCCAGCAGTTCGGAGAGCACCTCGGGGACGGTCAGCCCGGACAGGCAGCGCCACACGTCCCGGCCGACCGCCGGGGACACCCCGATGACCACCTCGCGCGGATCCTGGCCGAGTGCGGCCGGCCGGCCAGCCCCGTTCCCCGGCGCCGGCCCCGCCACCGCGAGCAGCGGGACCGCCGAGGTGGCCTGCTCCGCGCGCAGATCCTCGACCCCACGGGCCTGGCGGATCGCGTCGATCTCGGCCTGGCGCTCGGGTCCCGGCTCGAAGCCCGTGCCCGGCCCGGCGTAGTCGTTCGGGTCGGTGACCAGCGACAGGACGCGAAGCTGCTCGTCAAAGATGGCCGAGGTCTGCAGGTAGTCGCCGGCCAGCCGCTGCGCCGTCATGGCCAGGATGCGCTCGGCCGCGGCCTCGTACCCGGTCTCGTCCAGGGCCGCGACCACGTCCACCACGGTGATCCCACCGTCCCTGATCGCCTGCGCGGCGCTGACCACAGCGAGCGTGTCGGTCTCGCCGAGGTCCTTCGACCCGGCGGCGTCCACCGCCCGCTCCAGGTGGTCGTCGGTGAAGTCGGCCAGACCCAGGTGCTGGTACACGGCGCGGCACAACTGCGCGGCCTCCCGGCGAAGCTGCGCGATCCGGTCCGCGGTGACGGTCCGCAGCCCGCCGTCCACGCCCCAGTCCCGCTGCATGGCAAGGAAGTCGTCGATGTCCTCGGCGTTGAAGTTGCTCGGGCCGAACATGTTGTCGTAGCGCTGGATGCTGCCGAACCCGCTGAACATGAAGTCCGAGCCGGCCAGCACGATCGGCAGCGTGCGCGAGGTGCGCCGCATGTCGGACTCGCTCATCAGCGCGTCATTCCCCGAGCAGGACTCCAGGTTGCGCATCATCACCATGAGGTTCTCGGACATCAGCTCGCGCAGCCCGGACGGCACCGCGGCGGCGACGCTGGCGCCGTCGATGCCGCCGTTCTGCACCCCCTGGGCGCCCATGGCCCGGGCCAGGGCCACACAGCGGGATTCCAGGTAGAGCATGGACTTGCGTTCCGCACCTGCCATGAGGACCTCGGCCCCGGCACCCGAGGACACCCGCATCTTCATGCCGCGCGACGCGTACGCCGAGGTCAGGAACGCCTTCGACCAGGGCGTGTCGTCGCCGTCGGTGAACACCTGCTCGGTGCCGTACAGCGAGACGGTCTCCGCGTAGGAGGTGAGGCCGCGCATGCCAAGCTCCAGTTCCAGCGCCTCCTCGACCGAGCACTGGATCAGCACGCCCTGGGCGCCGGCCGCCGCCCCGACCAGGCAGGCCACCGCATTGCTCGGCGCGTCGGCGAGCACCGGGACCGTGGTCTCCACCTCGCGGAACCCGAACGCGGCGGCGGTCGCCGCGTCCGCCGCGAGCAGCAGCGGGTCGTCCAGCCTGTTGGTGACGTGGGCCTGGTTGCTCGGGGTGCGCCTGGCCCGCATCTTGGTCATCGCCTGGCACAGCTCGGCCGGCCGCAGCAGGGCGAGCACCCGGGCCAGCTTGGCGGGCGTGGCACCGGCCGACAGCCGGACGATCTCCGACCTGGGCACGTCCGGGCGCACCAGCCTGCGCGCGAACTCCACATCGGGCACGTCCATGGCCTCCTGCGCCACGGCGAGGTCGAGCCCGTGCCTGGCGATAAAAGCGTCGATGGAGTCGAAACGGTCCTCGGGCACCCCGTCCATCTCGGTGACCCGGCCGTCGCGGATCGTCAGGCTGGGCTCAGGATCGTAGGGCGAGCGCATCGCCACAAGACCCAGGTCGGCGTCCTCGATCGCGAACCCGTCCAGGTTGACCCGCTGGGCGTCCATGAACCTGACCCGGCCCACCGGCCGGCCGGCCGGCCCGTTAACCTCCGCCGTCATGCCCGGCTCCTCCCCTTCATGGCGCGGCCTGGGCCCGCAACTCGATCACTTGCCCCCGGCCCCGCGACGCCCGCGTCACGCTGCCCTTGCCCGGGGTGCGCACCACGATCCGGGTCCGGTCTCCGCGGAACAGGTCGTGGGAGAACTCGATCGGCTCATCCTGGCCGTCGGTGGTGGTGCGGGTGATGGCTAGCAGCGGGGCACCCGCCGCCACCTCCAGGATCATCGCCTCGTCGGAGGACGCGCTGACCACCTCGATGCGCTCCACCGCCTCCTTGGGCCTGGTGTCGTAGCGCTCTTGGAGCAGTTCGTACACCGACCCGCCCAGGGGCATCTCCAGCATCCCGGGGAACCGGTCGGCCGGCAGCATCAGGTGCTCGACGGAGAACGGGCTGCCGTCCGCCAGCCGGATCCGCACCAGATCGATCACCAGCTCACCGGGGCGCAGCCGCAGCGCCCTGGCCGCCGTCTCGTCGCACGGGGCCAGCCGCGCGGACAGCACCCTGGTGCCGGCCACCACACCCTGACTGCGCAGCAGGGCAGGCACGCCGACCACGCGGGACAGGTCGCGCTCGATCTTGCCCTTGCTGACGAAGGTGCCGCCGCCGCGGCCCGGCACCCGGCGGACCAGCCCGCCCTCTTCGAGCACGGCCAGCGCCTGGCGCAGGGCCGCCCGGCTGACGCCAAGCTCGGCGGCGAGCGCCCGCTCGGCGCCGAGCCGCTGCCCGGGCCGGAACCGCCCGGCGGAGATCTGGTCCGCCAGGATCCGGCGCACGTCCTCGTGCGTGCGCGCTGGCTCGGTCATCAGCCGTCCAGGGCTTCGAGCGACTCCGGCAGCACCTGGCCGCCGTCCACCACGATGGTCTGCCCGGTGATGTAGCCCGCTTCGTCGCTGGCCAGGAACAGGGCGGCGTGCCCGATGTCCTCGACACTGCCGAGCCGGCCCAGCGGGATGGAGGCGGCCATCCCCGCCATGTAGTCCTCACCCAGGTCGGACAGGCCCTCGGTAATGATGTTGCCCGGCAGCACCGCGTTGACCGTGATGCCGCTGGCGGCCAGTTCGATCGCGGCGGTGCGCAGGAACCCGAGCTGGCCGGCCTTGCTGGCGCCGTAGTGGGACCAGCCAGGGAACCCGGTGATCGGACCGGTGATGGACGAGGTGAGGATGACGCGCCCGTGCCCCGAGGCGGCCAGCGCGGGCAGGCACGCCTGCACCGACAGGATGGTCCCCTTCAGGTTGGTGCCGAGTACCTCGTCGATGTTCTCGTCGGTCATCTCGGCCAGCGTCGCCGAGGGGAAGATCCCGGCATTGGCGCACAGCACGTCGATGCCGCCGAGCCGCTCGGCCGCCGTGGCGGCGATCCGCTGGCAGTCCTCCCGGCGGCTGACGTCACCGAGCACGTACGATGCCTCGCCGCCGCCAGCCGACAGCTCGGCGACCGTGGCCTTGGCCGCGTCCTCGTCCCGGCCGGTGATGAGCACTCGGGCGCCCGCGCCGGCGAACACCGCGGCGATGCCCTTGCCGATGCCGCGGGTCGCTCCGGTCACCACGACGGCCCGCCCCGCGATGGATGTGAACATGCTCGCCTTCCCTTTCCCGGCCGCCCGCGGGCTGGCCCTTCTGTCGCGGACCTGACAGGCCCTCAGCCGACCCGGCTGAGGTAGGCCTCGGCCAGGTCGCAGCTTCCTGCGGTGTATCCGGCTCCCAGTTGCTGTGCGATGTCGACCGCCGAGTGCGAGCCGATCCAGGCGACCAGCAGCAGGCGTCGGTAGAGGATGAACGTCCAGATCTCGGCCTCGTCCTCGGCGGGCAGGTCGAGCACCCGGCGGTACCCGGACAGCCAGGCGCTGACCAGGCCGGGGACGTGCGGCTCGTGCTCGAAGAAGCTCACCGATGTGCCGACGTCGTAGAGGTACCAGCTGAACCCGCAGTCGTCGAAGTCGATGACGCTGACCGCGTCCCCGTCGGCCAGCAGGTTGGCCAGCCTGGTGTCGGCGTGCACCAGCCCGTACCGCTGCGGCCCGGTGCCGAACGCGGTCAGCCTGGCCCGCAGCGTCGCGTCGAGCCGCCCGAGTATCTCCCGCTCGGCCGGGCCGACCCCGATCCCGTCCTGCCACCGGCCCCACCGGGCGCCCGCGCCGAACGCGGCGTCGTAGTCCCAGTGGAACCGGGTGAACCCGGCCGGGCGCTGCCAGGCCCGCGCGTGCCGGTGCATCCGCGCGGTGATCTCGCCAAGCTCGGCGAAGTGCGGCAGCGAGTCGTCGGCGGGCTCGGTCCCGGCCAGGAACTCGAACCTGACGCAGTTGCGCCGCTCGCCGGTGGCCTCGTCCACCACGGTGACGATCCGCCTGCCGCCCGGGGCGGGCAGCACCTGCGGTGTGCGCACCCCCGCCTCGGCCCGCAGCGCGTCCATCCAGTCAAGCTCCGAGGCGATCTCCGCGGGTGTGTGGTAGCCGAGCCGGTGTACCCGCAGCACAGAAGGCCCGGCGTCCGGGTCCTCGATCAGGTAGGTGGCGTTCTCCGACACGTTGATGAGCCGGACGGAGGCGCCGGGGTGGCAGCCGTACTCGCCGAGCGCCCGCTGCGCGCAGCGGGTGACACGGTCCAGCACGTCGCTGCCGGCGGACAGGTCATGCCCGGACATGAGCCGCCTCGCCGTGGTCTCGTCCTTCGACGCCGGCCAGCACGTCCGCCATGGCCTGCTGCGCCCTCGTTACGTCGGCGGTCTGCCCGGCCAGGTAGATCCTGCCCGCGACGCCGATCATGGACACATCGACCAGGGTCACGCCGGGCGCGGCCCGCTCGGCCTCGTTGGCGGCCACGGTCGCGAACAGCGCCGGGGTCACCTCGCAGACCCCCAGGGTGTCCCCGGGGATCACCATGGACCCGCCCCGGTTGCGGTTGATGATGACCGCCTGCCGGTCGGTCAGGTCCTCGATAACGTCGGCGAACAGGATCCGCGGCCGGAGCTGGTCCGCCGGGTCCGCGTCCAGGCCCATCAGGATCGCCTGGCCGGCCCGCTCCACGTCGGCGAGGTCGCCGCCGTGCACCTCGAGCACGCCGAACTGCCGTTCCACGTACAGGATGCCTGGCTCGACCGTGGGCACCGCGCGCAGCGCCAGGTCGGTGACCCGCTCGATGGCAAGCGCGGGCGCGACCTCCACGATGAGCGAGTGCTCACCGGCGAACGGCGGGTAGCCCCGGGCGCGGGTGGGCGTGCCCAGGTAGGCGGCGAACTGCCGCTGCAGGTCCTTGACCAGCAGGTAGACGCGCAGCTCAGGGCGCGGCGGGGCCACGGTTACTCGGAGCGGATCGTGAAGTGCCTGCCCAGTTCGGCGTGCGGCCGCGGGATCACGTGCACCGACACCAGTTCGCCGACGCTGGTCGCGGTTTCCGAGCCCGCCTCCGTGGCGGCCTTGACCGCCCCGACGTCCCCGATGATGGTGACGGACACCAGGCCGTCGCCGACGTCCTCGCGGCCCACGATGGTCACGTTGGCCGCCTTCACCATGGCATCGGCCGCGGCCAGCGCGGCGACGTAGCCCTTGGTCTCGATCATCCCTATCGCGTTATCAGCCATGTGCCTTTCCCTTCTTCCGGTCAGATCCGGTCGCCGCGCCCGTGCTGGCCGGCTCGTCGATCGAGCCGATGATGAGCGCGTCGATCGGCGGCGCCTTGCCAGGGAACCAGGCGGCGGCGACCGAGCCCTGCGCGACGAGGACGCGCTCGCCCACGCCGCTGCCCAGCACGTCGAACGCCACCAGCCGGGTACCCGTCCCCTCGGCCTCCACTTCCAGGAACGCCCCGTTCGGTATCTCCGCCAGCCGGCGGGTGGACCAGACGTTTCCGACCACCGTCGCGGTAAGCATCAGCGCTCCTTCACGATCTCGACGCCGGTGGCGCGGGCCCGGTCGCGGGCGAGCGGCGTGAGCACCGCGCGGCGGCCGAGCACCAGCCGTGCCCCGGCCCGGGCGGACGCGGCGACCATCGCCTCGGTGACCGCCCCCTTCTCGATGCGATGGCTGGGCTGGGCCGACCCGCCCGCCGCGGGCGCCGCCAGCCGGAACCGCAGGCGGCCGGCGCGCAGAGCGTCCCGGTGCTTCGGGTTCTCGAACAAATGCAGGAGATGCAGAACGAACGACCCCAGTTCGGCGTCCGTCCTGATCGACACGACTTCCACCGACTCGACGTGCTCACGAACCGTGTGCGGCAGTCCCTCCTGCGCAGGCACACCCGCGCCCGTGCTGGGCCACCTCAGGTCGCTCCCGCCCGTGCCCCCAGAGTTCCCCGGATCACGTGCGGCCGCCGGGAGCAGATCGGCGAGCACCTCCCGTACCAGCGCCCGGATGGCCTCCGTGTCTGCGGCCTGCGGCCGCGGCCCGGTCATGCCAGACCCCGCTCTGTTGTCCTGCTACGCAGTGCATACTCGGCGGCCTCGGCGGCCTGGCGCACGTCGGCCTCGGACCCGGACAGGTACACCCGCCCGGTGGCCCCGATCATCCGGTAGTCAACCACCTTGATCCGGGCCGCCTTCTCCGCCTCGTTCGCCGCGAGGATCGCGTACGAGGCGGGCTGCATCTCCAGCACGAACAGTGACTCCCCGGCGAGCGCCATCGACCCGATCTTGTTCCGGTTGATCAGGAACGCGTGCTGCGGGTCGAGCATCGAAATGATCTTCGACGCCAGCACCTCGGGCCTGGTGGCATCGGTCGCCCTGGCGCCCAGCGTGTCGAGCACCGCCGATCCGGCCGCGCGTACCTCGTCGTTCCCCCCGTGGATCTCCAGGTACCCGAACTGCCGTTCCACCACCAGGATCCCGGCGCGCACCCCCGCGTGCTTGAGCGCCACATCGGTCAGCGGCTCGATGTCCAGCCCCGGCGCCACCTCGATGATCTGCGCGGCCACATCGCTGCGCGGCAGGCTCCCCCGGATCCACGTGCCCAGATAACACATCGTCTGCGGCTGCAGCCGGTTGAGGAAAATGAACGATCGCAACTCAGCCACGGGATCCCCCCGCGAACTGCGCCAATTCCTCAATCACAATCCGCCGGATCACCTCGCGCAACGCCCCCACGTCCGCCGGCCCGCCCATGACGCCACCCAACCCGGACTCGACGGTGTCGTGGGCCGGAGTGTCACCCCGGCGCGGCGTTTTGTCCCCCGCCGCGCCGGGGTGGCCTCCGCGCCCGCGCCCATCCTCAGCCGCATTCGACGCCACCGGGTACGGCGGCACCGGCCCGGCCGGCGTTTCCCACGGGACCAGTCCCGAGAAGTTCCCGAACGCCTCGTCCGCCTCGGCGTTGTAGGCCATCCGCGTCCACTGCACCAGGTGCTTGGGCTCCAGGTTCTCGGTCAGCGAGGATCGCCCGAAGAACCCGGTCCCCACGGTCATTGACGGCGCCAGCGCCGTGGAGATCCCCGAACTGCCCAGGCTGTTGCCGACGTTGACCGACACCCGCAGCACATCCACGCTGGCCCCGAAGTCCATGATCGTCCGGGGGTCCGTGCTGTGGATCGCCGCCGAGTGCCCGCGCCCGGTGATCCGCAGTACCGCACGGGCCACGTCGATGCCCCGGCGGGTGTTCGGCACCTGGACCAGGCCCAGGACCGGGCACAGCTTCTCGTGCGCGAGTGGCTCCTCCGGCACGGCCATCCCGAACGGGGCGAGCAGGACCCGGGTGGTGCCGGGTACCCGCAGGCCTGCCTCGGCCGCGATCCACGGCGCGTCCTTGCCCACGAACCTGACGTCGAAATGCCCGCCGGGGAACAGCAGCGCGGCGACCTTGGCGGCCTCGTCCGGCTCCAGCAGGTGGGCGCCTTCCCGCTTGAGGTGGCGCAGCAGGGTGGCGGCGACGGAGTCCTCGACGATCAGCACCGACTCGTTGGTGCACAGGATCGAGTTGTCGAAGCTCTTGCTTTCCACGATCCGCTTGGCCGCCTTGGCCAGGTCGGCCGTGGCATCCACGAGCACGGGCACGTTGCCCGGGCCCACGCCGATCGCGGGCGTGCCGGAACTGTAGGCGGCCCGGACCACCGGGGACCCGCCGGTGGCAACGATGACGCTGGTCCGCTCGTCGGTCATGAGCGCGTCGATGAGTGGCACCGAGGGCCGGTCCACCACCTGGATGACGCCTTCGGGGGCACCGGCGGCCACGGCGGCCCGTTCCAGCGCCCGCGCGGCGTCGGCGCAGCATTCCGCGGCCTGTGGGTGCGGGCTGATGATCACCGCGTTCCGGGTCATCAGCGCCAGCAGGGCCTTGAAGAACACCGAGGCGACCGGGTTGGTGGAGGGAGTGAGGGCGAGGATCACCCCGGCCGGGCGCGGGATCTCAACGATCTTCGCGGCCGGGTCGAACCGCGGGGTCACGTAGTCGTGGGTGGCGTACGCCTCGACCAGGCCCGTGCTGCACGCCAGGTTCTTGATGACCTTGTGGTCGGCCACGCCGAACCCGGTCTCACGGACCGCCCATTCCGCGTACTCGCGCGCCTGGGCGGCCCCGGCCCGGGCAGCGGCGTGCACCACCCGGTCCACGGCCTGCTTGTCGTAGCGGGCGAACGCCCGGGCCGCCCATTCGGCCCGCTGCAGCATGGCCCTGGCCCGGGGCACGCCCGCGGGATCGCTGAGCACCTCGAAGCTGATCGCCCCCGACGGCTCGGCGACGGGGCCGGCCGCCCGGGCGGGCGCGGTCATGGCTGGCTCCGGCCGGAGCGGGCGTCGCGGGCGGCGAGGCCGATGGCGTGCTCGGTGCGGTCGAGCAGTTCCTCGCACAGCGCGGGCGTCATCAGCACGCCCGGCTTGTACTGCAGCACCCGCGGGTCGAGGGTCGAGAAGATCGCCCAGACCCCGGCCTCGTAGAGCCGCCGCATGACGAACTGGGCGCCCCTCGGGTGGTCGAACTCCAGCCCCATGACCAGGCCGTCCTGCCTGATGCCGACGAACCAGTCCGGGTAGTTCGCCTGTATCTTCCGGCACCCGGCGCCGATCAGGTCCGCGATGTAGTGCACCATCGACCTGACCTCGGGGCGGCAGGTGATCTCCAGCGTCTTCAGCGCCGCCACGCAGCCAAGCTCCGCGCCGCCGAAGCTGGACATGTGCGCGAACCCGTCCTCGCTGAGCCAGCCCGCCGCCGCCTCGCTGACCAGGACCGCGCTGATCGGGTACATGCCGCCGGAGATGCCCTTGCCGGTGACCAGGATGTCCGGCACCACGCCGTGCTTGCTGATCGCCCACAGTTCGCCGGTTCGCATCAGCCCCGTCTGCACCTCGTCGGCGATGTACAGCGCGCCGTGCGCCTCGCACAGCCGCTTGACCCCGGCCAGGTAGCCCGGGGCGGGCAGCGGGAAGCCGTAGGTGGCGGGGATCGTCTCCATGATCACCGCAGCGGCGTCCTTGCCGCGCAGCGCCTGCTCCATGGCGGCCAGGTCGTTGAACGGCACGTGGCTGAACTCGTCGGGACGGTCGGCAAGGAAAAGGGTGGAGAACCGCTCGTCCCCGGTGGCGACGGCGAGCCCGGTGTGCCCGTGGTACGCCTTGGCGACCGAGACGATCTTGCGCCGCTTGGTGGCGTGCCGGGCGGTCTTGAGCGCGATGTCGATCGCCTCGCCGCCGCCGCTGCCGAAGACCACCTTCGCGATGCCGGGCGGGCCGGTGCTCACCAGCGCCTCGGAAAGCGCCGTCCTGGCCAGCGAGGGGAAATGGTGGTTGCCGATGTCGAAGTGCTGCATGGCGGCGGTGACGGCGGCCACCACCTCGGGGTTGCGGTGGCCCAGGTTGTAGGTGCCGCCGTTGAGGTGGGTGTCGATCAGGCGCTTGCCCTCGACGTCGTAGATGAAGTAGCCCTCGCGCCGGTCGATGACCAGCGGGACGCCCGAGTCCACCCAGAACTGCGTCTTGGACGGGTTCCAGAACTCCTTGGACTTGGCGAGCATGTCGCCCTTGGAGGCGAAGGCGATGAGTTCCTCGGCCACAGTCACCTCCGCGCCTCTGGCACAGCACCGTCGCGCCTGCAGCAACCAGGCACGCGTCCGGCGCGGGGCGCCCTGCGCCGCTGGGCACTCTGCACATCCGCGCCGCGGCCCAAGGGCACGTTCGCACCCCGCCCGTTTGGTTCAACCAAACGAATACCGGATGTGACCGATTAGTGTCAACCGGTCTTTGTTAACTACATATTTCCAGAACCAGATGTCTTGTCAGGGTTTCTACCAGGTGATACCGTCCGCGCTGTGACGTGTACCACAACGCACATCCCCAACCAATAACGCACCGGGACCACCCGGGTGCGCCCCGTTTCCGGGGAGGAATCATGGCACAGTCCGACACCTCTGTTGGCGGGACCGGCGCCGCAGTCCCCGAGGACTTCGACGTCTCCCAGCGCAGCGATGTCGCCAAGCTCCGCAGGGGCGCCGTCGGTCTCGGCGGCGTCCTTTTCCTGACGGTCACCGGGGCCGCGCCCATCTCGGCCATGATGTTCAACACGCCGATCGTGGTGGGCTTCGGGCAGGGCATCGGCGCCCCCGCGGCGTTCATGTTCGCCACGATCGTGCTGGTGATCTTCTCGGTCGGCTATGTGGCGATGGCGCGGAAGAAGACCACCGCGGGCGGCTTCTACTCCTACATCAGCCACGGGCTGGGCCGGGAACTGGGCATCGGCACCGGCTTCGGCTCGCTGGTGGCGTACTCGGTGTTCGAGGCATCGCTGGCCGGCGGGTTCGCCTACTTCCTCAACCTGAAACTGGCTCAGTTCGGGTGGAACGTCGGCTGGCCCTGGCTGGCCTTGTTCATGATCGCGCTCATCGGGGTGCTGGCCTACTTCGACGTCCGTGTCTCGGCGAACCTGCTGGCGATCGGCCTGATCAGCGAGGTCGCCATCCTGATCATCTTCGACATCTTCCTGTTCGGCCACGGCAACGTGAACTTCAGCGCGATCAACCCGGTGAACGCGTTCAAGAGCTTCCCGGCCTCGCACGGCATCGTCGCCGGGGCGATCGGCATCGGGCTGTTCTTCGCGTTCTGGTCCTGGGTCGGCTTCGAGATGGCGCCCAACTA
>Ga0207665_10000263_pt1 | contig 36526 bp, 30 predicted proteins | sample LARL112metaG_FD_184351 | JGI IMG/M metagenome (GOLD analysis project Ga0207665, IMG submission 184351) | Corn, switchgrass and miscanthus rhizosphere microbial communities from Kellogg Biological Station, Michigan, USA - LAR L11-2 metaG... | ecosystem: Host-associated > Plants > Roots >... | reverse complement strand
CCATACACCGCTGAAAATCCCAAGATCCGAGCAGCCGTGGAATCCCACCCTAGCGCACAGGACGCGCTAGGATGGGGCGCCCTCGCCTGGTTGTTTGTTGAGTTTGGTTGAAACAGGATTCGTTACTGGGCTTGCATGAAGGTTACGTTGACTTGGGTGCGGATGGGGACTTTCTTGCCGTCGACCGTGAAGGGTTTGTAGCGCCATTGGCGGACCGCGGCCATCGCGGCGTCGGCGAGGTCGGGGTTGCCGCTTACGGCGGAGACTTGCTGGACGCGGCCGTTGGCGTTGATCAGGGTTTCGAGAACGACCGATCCTTGAATGTGGGCGCGGCGTGCGGCTTCGGGATATTCCGGTTCGACGCGCTGATCGAGAAGGCTCTCGGCTGTTTCGGGCTTCAGGCGGACGAAGCCGTCGTTCAAGGGATCAGCGGGCAGTCGTGTGAGTTGGGACGCTGATCTCACACTCGACGCGGCGCTGGTTGAGGACGACTTCGCTGACGACGGGAGTTCGCTTCTCGATGACGGTGCAGCCGCGGCGGCTCGCGGCTTGGCGGGAGCTTTCGCGGGAGTGGCAGGCTCCTCGGGATGAACCGGCTTCCCGTAGATTAATTTCCCTTTTTCGTCGTAGATCGCGAGGCCGCCGGTGTCTTGTCCATCGGATTGCGGGGCGGCTGGCGCCGTTTTGCTGGCGGACTTACTGGCGGCGGAGATTACTACGTCATTGGCCGCGGCCTCAGATTGCGTCTTGCTTGCCTGCGCGTGCGCGGGCTTGGATTCCTCGGGAGTGACAGGTGCGGCGGATGCGGTCACGGGGCTGAGATCGAGCACCTGCGTCTGCGGCGCATCGACATCTTGCGCGGATTTTTGTGCGGAGCTGCGACTACCGCCGACACGCCACGCCATCAATCCGATGATGAGGCATGCGATCACTCCGGCACAGACGGCGAGCCAGGTGGTCGCGCGATCGGACGAGCCGGAAGATTGGGATGTGGCGTTCGGCTTGAATTCGTAGACCGGAGTTCGCGAACGTTCGCGCAATGGCTCAGGTTCCGATTCGATTTCGAACTCGGCCAGTGGCGGCGGCATCGGCTCCACGCGCTTGGGCTCGGGCTTTGTCGCGGCCGTGGGCGCGGTGGCGTCGGCGAATTCTTCGGGCTTGGCGGCGAAGCCCGTGATTTGTCCGCCGGCGGTCTTGGTGTGACGCACGATGCGATAGGCGAGAGCTTGCAGGGTCTGCTCATCGCGCTCGCCGAAAGCGTTCGGACGCGGCGAGAAAATTTCGAAGATGCCTACGAACTCTCCCCAATACCAGAGGGGAACGACGAGGATGGAGCGGACACCCAGCAGGCGGCAGGCGGCGGAATCGACGCGCGGGTCAGTTTCGGTATCGTCACAGCGCTGCAGGGTTCCGATGCGGAGGCACTCGGCGGAGAATCCCGCGTTGTCGAGGCGCACACCGAGATCGGGAGCGGTGCGACCGGTGGTGGCGCGGCAGACCATCTCGCCATTGCGCGTGAGCGCGATCGCGGCGCCGGTGGCGCCAGTGGCCAGGCAGGCCTGCTCAACAATCTGATTGAGCACCAAATCCAAAGCCAGATCCTCGGAAGCGGAGCCACCGCCGCTGGCGGCCAGGGCGCTGGTCAGTCCGCGAATTTCCGCGTCAGACGGAAGCGCGTTCTGAAGCTTGAGTTCGGCGTCGGGGGTCGCGTCCTCGAATGGATTATACGGACGGTAGGGATCCGGGCACGACATGGGGTCTCTGGAAACCTGTGTGAGCTCCGGGGGAACTACTCACGGATTCGGTCTAATACTGTACGAAGTTTCGCCGCAAACGGGGCGGTTGTCAACGGGTAAATCTATACGAGGCAAGGGTTTTGAGGGAATTGTAAAGAGCAAGTCGGGTGAATTCAGGGGGATAGGAGTGGGGGGTAGGGTGGACTTGCGAGTGGAGTAGGTGGGCGTCGTTCCTCATCAAGTCCCAAGCTCCATGCTGCCGTGGAATCCCACCCTAGCGCACAGAACGCGCTAGGATGGGGCACCCTCGGCTTGTCGTGCGAGGCAACCTTCGATGGAGAGCGATTGAGTGAACACCAGTGAGGCGGTTGTCGAGGCTTCGCTGTCGCGATCGGATCAGGTGCATGCGGTGACTGCCAGTTTTTTGGGGTGGACGCTGGATGCTTTTGATTTCTTCGTGATCGTGTTTCTGGTGGACACGCTGGCGGCGCAGTTTCATGTGCCAGCTTCGAAGATCATCCTGACGATTACCGCGACGTTGGCGATGCGTCCGGTGGGCGCGTTGCTGTTCGGCGTGCTGGCGGATCGTTATGGGCGGCGCGGGCCATTGATGGCGAACGTAGTGTTCTTTTCGCTGATGGAACTGGCTTGCGGGTTCGCGCCGAACTATACGGTGTTCTTCATACTGAGAGCAATCTTCGGGATCGGGATGGGCGGTGAGTGGGGCGTGGGCGCGTCGCTGGCAATGGAGAGTGTGCCGGCGCGGTGGCGGGGCGTGCTGTCGGGCGTGGTGCAGAGCGGGTACTCGATCGGCTATCTGCTGGCGGCACTGGCGGCGCGAGTGGTGCTGCCGCTGTGGGGATGGCGCGCGATGTTCTGGGTGGGCGGGATTCCGGCGCTGCTGGCGTTCTACATCCGGTTTCGCGTGAAGGAGTCGGAAGCGTGGAAGCAGCATCGGGCGCCGACGGTTGGGGCGATTCTGCGCACAGCCAGCGGGCACTGGAAGATCTTCTCTTATCTCGTGCTGCTGATGACCTTGATGATGTTCCTGTCGCACGGGACGCAGGATCTGTATCCGCATTTTCTGAAGGAAGTGCATGGATTCTCGTTGCCGACGATTTCTTACGTGGCCATTCTGTACAACGTTGCGGCGGTCATCGGGGCGTGCACGTACGGATATTTCTCGGAACACTTTGGGCGCAGGCGCGCGATGTTGCTGGCGTTGGCGCTGGCGATGCTGTCGATTCCGGCGTGGGCTTTCGGGAAGTCGCTGGGCGTGCTGGTGGTGGGGGCATGCTTCATGCAACTGGGAGTGCAGGGCGCGTGGGGGATTATTCCAGCACATCTGAATGAACTGGTTCCGGATGGGGCGCGGGGACTGATGCCCGGGTTTGCATATCAGTTGGGGATTCTGATGGCTGCGCCGACAAACACGATTGAGTACGCGTTGCGGGATCGATTCGGGTACGCGTGGGCGTTGGCTGGGTTTGAGATTGTGAATATTGTTTTGCTGGGGACCGTGATCGCGTTGGGCGGGGAGAAGAAGGGAAAGAGTTTTGTGGGGTAGGTCGGTCGTTAGTGGTCAGTCATCAGCAAAAGCCTAGATTGCGGCGGTTGTGGAATCCCACCTTTGCGCACAGAACGCGCAAAGATGGGGCACCCTTCATTCGTGATCAATCGAATTGGGGGCGCCGCAAGGATATCTCGGTCTTTGCCGCCTTCCGATCTACGCGATTTTGCCATGTACTGGCTTGTTGGGGGTGGCGGATTTTTTTGGCTCGAAGACTACCGCGGCGGCTAGCAGGATTCCGATCACGCCGAAGCAGGCCAGGGCGAATAGGGCGATCATGAGGACCGGCATGGGATCCTCCTTATAAGTCGGATTCTCGAACGAGTGCGCCGGGTGTTCGGTGACTGCGATCACTGATTTACGTGATGGTTGGGCATTTCCCGATTTATCGCGAAGGCTTGCAAGATGGGTGGAATGGCTGGATTCGGCGGCGAAAAAACCTGCTAAATTAAGAATTCGTCCGAAATGCGAAGAGGCCGGAATTACTGCTGGCGCCGTTGCGGCAAATGATCCGGAAGCGTTTTGGACTGGAGCGGTGCATGCGAATTGCAGTAGTAGGCTCGGGCTACGTGGGATTGGTTGCGGGAGCCTGCTTCGCCGATATGGGGCACGACGTCATCCTGGTGGACAACGACCAGCCAAAGCTGGCTGCGCTGAAGAACGGGCAGGTACCGATACACGAGAGGTTCCTGCCGGAATTGTTGCAGCGGCACCGTGGACACAAGTTGCAGTTCTCCGATGACCTGCACGCGGCGGTGAAAGTTAGCGACGCGATTTTTGTAGCTGTAGGAACACCACCGACTGACAGCGGCGATGCGGATCTGTCATATGTGGAGTCAGTGGCGCGCGAGATTTCGGGTGGGATCGACGGGTACAAGATCGTCGTAGAGAAAAGCACGGTCCCGGTGTACACGAGCGAGTGGGTGCGGAAGATCATCCTGCGCAATGGAGCGCCGGCAGAATCGTTCGACGTGGCGTCGAACCCGGAGTTTTTGCGGGAAGGGACGGCGGTAACTGATTTCCTGTTTCCTGACCGGATTGTGGTGGGCGCGGATTCAGAGCGGTGCGCGGCCGTGCTGCGGCAAATCTATGCGCCCTTGAGCGACGGCTCCTACTACAAGCGTGCGGATGCGATACCCGGCCCCGACCGGGCGCAGATTCCTCCGCCGCTGATCGTCACTAGCACGAAGAGTGCAGAGCTGATCAAGCACGCGTCGAACGCGTTTCTGGCGATGAAGATTTCGTTCATCAATGCGGTGGCTTCGATTTGTGAATCGGTGGGCGCGAATGTGCAGCAGGTGGTGAAAGGGATCGGAACGGATTCGCGCATCGGGCCGCGATTTCTGAATCCCGGGATTGGCTACGGCGGGTCGTGTTTTCCCAAAGACCTGATGGCATTTCGATCGGTGGCGCGGGAGTGCGGCTACGACTTTCGACTGCTCGACGAAGTGATGCGCATTAATGAGGAGCAACGACAACGCTTCCTCCGGAAGGTGCGCAAGGCGCTGTGGACATTGCGCGGTAAGCGACTGGGAGTTCTTGGGCTGGCATTCAAGGGCGGGACGGATGACATCCGGGAATCGCCGGCTGTGCTGCTGATTCAATCGCTGGTGCAAGAAGGCTGCAGCGTGGCGGCGTATGATCCGGCGGCGATGGAGCGGGCGCGGGAAGTGCTTTCGTCGAGCGTGGAGTTCGTGACCAACGCATACGATGCGGCTACGGGCGCCGATGCGTTGCTGATTCTCACGGAGTGGGAGGAGTTCGCGTCGCTCGACCTGCGACAGATTGCGCGGAGGCTGCGTTACCCGATCGTGATTGATGGACGCAATCTGTACGATCCGGAAACGATGGCTGCGCACGGACTGAGCTACTACAGCGTGGGCAGGGCGCCCGCCCTGCCGGAAGGCTCTCCGACACAGGCCGGGGAGCGCTTGCCGGACGACCACAAACATGAGTAAGCGACGTGCCCTGGTGACTGGCGGTGCCGGCTTCGTCGGGTCGCACCTGTGCGATCTTTTACTGGGCGATGGATACGACGTCGTGGCCGCGGATAATCTTCTGACCGGGCGCATGGCGAACATCGAACATCTGCGCAATGACTCCCGCTTTGAGTTTGTGAAGGTGGACGTTTCCGAACCGTTTGATTGCGGCGCGGTGGAGTTCGTGTTCCATTTCGCCAGCCCGGCGAGCCCCGTGGATTATGGCGAGCACGGGATCGAGACGTTGAAGGTTGGATCGTACGGAACGTTCAACTCGCTTGAGGTGGCGAAGAAATATTCCGCCGGTTTTCTACTGGCTTCGACCTCCGAGTGTTATGGGGATCCGTTGGAGCATCCGCAGAAAGAGACTTATTGGGGGCACGTGAATCCGGTGGGGCCGAGGTCGGTATACGACGAGGCGAAGCGATTTGCGGAAGCAACGACTATGGCGTACCTGCGGTACCACAAGGTGAATACACATATCGTGCGGATCTTTAATACGTACGGGCCGCGCATGCAGGTGAACGATGGGCGCGTGATTCCGAACTTCATGCGGCAGGCGATGCGGGGCGAGGGCCTCACGATTTACGGAGACGGGAGCCAGACGCGGAGTTTCTGCTACGTGAGCGACGAAGTGGAAGGGATTCTGCGGCTGTCGAAGTCCGCGGAGCAGGGGCCGGTGAATATCGGAAATCCGACCGAGTTTACGATTCTGGAATGCGCGCAGCGGGTGCTCGCGGTGACGGGATCGAAGAGCGCGATGAAGCATGAATCGCTTCCTCCGGATGATCCGAAGCAGCGGCGTCCGGATATTTCGAAGGCGAAGCAGCTTTTGGGGTGGGAGCCGAAGATCGATCTGGAGAGTGGGCTGCGGATGTCGTTGGAGTATTTTCGCGGGGAAGTAGAGGCGATTGCGCGGAGTTGAGTACGGGGAGTTTTCGCGAGTTTTAGAAGCAAACCTCAGGGGTTGAAGCCCCTTTTCTTTCTGGTTATGTGTGGCACGGCTGAAGCCGTGCCCTTCCTTTTTTTGGGTTGCTGCGATCGTTGTCTTGCAGCGATCCCTCAATTCTGAGGCGTCCCACGCGGAGTGCACAGGTCCTTCGCTTCGCTCAGGATGACACCTGAGGTGGATGACACCCAAAGTTGGCGACGCTTACAGTTGGTGACGCCCACAGTAGATGGACACCCGCACTTAAGACTTCAGGATTGTTCAGCGGGACCAGGGGTCTTGCGGGGCGGGTTCGGTACTTTCGCTTTCCGCGAGCAGGCGGATGAGCGTTTGCACGTGATCGTGATGTTCAGCGGTTTTCAGAACCAGCTTGACTCCCATGCCGAATCCCAGGTGCACGGACTGTACCACTCCCTGGACGCGCAACTTGAGGTCCTGGGTGCGCACGACGATTTCGACGTGCGTGCCGGTGGGAAAAGGTGTCGGCATTTCTACGTAGCAACCTCCGGCACTGATGTCGGAAAGGCTGCAGCGGTGGGGAACGGGGACGCCGGTGCGGAACACATCGGCGCCAAGCCGGCAGGCGTGCCTGAACTGGGTGCGGCGATTTCCGGGAGCGTTGCGCAAACGAGCCACGCCGGATTCGGGCGGGGTCGGGAGGGCAGTCTTAATGATGGTTTCGTGACGCGGCACCTGCGGTGCGGCTGCGACGGTGGCCGGGGCATTCGTCGTCAGCCAGTTGCGGAGAACCTTTCGCGACGATGAAGGCACGTTCACAAAGCGCATGCCGACGCGTCCGGTGAAATCCTGCCATACCACTTCTCCCGCCAAGCGCACGGTTGAGGAGTGTCCGGGCAAGGCGAATTGAAAATACACCCGGCAATCGGGCGGAAGTTTCTTCTCGCTTTGAACGGCGGTGCCTTCCTCGCTAAGATCGAGCAGTGTGGCGGGAACCTTCTCGACGTTGGAATAGTCGAGCGAAGCCTTGGCGTGCACATTGACCCGCGGATTGCGACGACGTTCGCGCTGCATCAGGGAACGGGCGGCGCGCAGGCTGCTCCAGGCGCGATCCTCAGAAATAGGCTTGTAAAGAACGAAGTTGATGCCGAGCGCAAACATCTGGCGTACGTTGTTTTCCTTGCCCGCGACGGCGACCACTAGAGTGCCCGTGTTGAGCGCGGATGCACGAATCTGACGAAGCGTGTCGAGGGCCTCGGCTTCGTTTTCGCAATCAAGAACAACGGAATCGTAACGAGTGTCGGACAGTTTTGCGTGGGCGTCGGAAGCGCCGGAGCAAAGGTCGACGGTGAGCCCGAGTGTTTCCAGGATGTGACGGAGCACATGGGTGGTGGCATCGTCCGCACACACTACAAGGCTCTTGAGCGACATACCTACGCATCGTAAAAGTTACGGCGGCGCGGGGACAAGTTACCCGGGTAATCGGGCAAAGACGCATTGGTACGCAACGAGCGGGATCGTGGCGGATGGGCGAGGGAGGGTGCGGGCAAGGATCCGGCACCGGCAACGGTCTCAGGAGATGGGAGTTCTGGCAAGCACCGTGGCCCGAAGCGGTTGAGTGGCGGGAGGCCGGACGGTCACGTGAGTAACAGAGCGTCCATTACGTTACTGAAGACCACCGAACTGACAGTACGTCAGTACTTTGACGCTGTTAGGGGGTGTCCCTACGATGAAGTGAAGTGGCGACGCCCCTGCCGCACTTGAGGCGCGGGGCGCGGCTTTCACATTGGATTGAGAACGTCATTTCCGACCCTGAATGGCGCTGAGAAATCGGCAGTGGAGAGAGAAATGACTTCGCGGAAGAACGGCACTCGCAACTCCCCCAGAAAAGACGGAATCGTGTCGCACAAGGCTCGCGGATTTTCTCTGCTCGAGACCATGGTGGTGGTGGCGATCACGCTGATTGCAGCGTGTATCAGCTTCATCACGCTGCAACCGACATTGAAGCAAGCACACGCCAATGCCGCCGTGAATGAGAGTTTCATGTGGATGCGGCAGTACCGGCAGAGAGCGATCGACGAGCGCAAGCGCTACATCATCACGTTTACGGCGCCGCAGACCATCCAGATTTCGCGTTGGGATTTTGCGTTGCCGGTGTCTCCGGCGCCAGTGGTTTTGTACACGGAGACACTGCCGCCAGATGTTTCGTTCCAGGTACTGGCGGGCGTACCGGGAGGCGCGACGCCGGACGCATTTGGAACGGCGGCGCGTGCGATTGACTTTGGTCAGGGCATCGGCCTGGGCGGACTCAACTACGTCGTGTTCATGCCCGATGGGTCGGTACAGGACCTGGTCGGAAACTTGAACAGCGGCGTGATCTACATGGGCAGGAACGCCGATTTGTATAGTTCGCGCGCCATCACAGTGTATGGCGCGACGGGACGGCTGCGAGGCTGGCAGCTGGTGAACCAGGGCGGAGCACCGACGTGGGTTCAAAAATGATGAAGATCATCTACAAGAAGTCCGCAACGGGAAAGCGGTCGGGCGAGGCAGGTTTCTCGCTGGTCGAAGTGCTGTTTGCGGCGGTGATCCTGATGGTGGGATTGCTGTCGATGGTGGCGGTGTTCGGATATGCGGTCGCGGCCACGCAAACGGTGCAGGAAGACCAGATCGCCAAACAGAAGGCGCAGGAACTGCTGGAGAACATCTTTACGGCGCGGGACACGCAGCAGATCACGTTCGCGCAGATCGCGAACACCCCGGGCGGAGTTTTCGTGCAGGGCTTCAATCCGTTGTGGGATACGGGGCCGGATGGACTGGCGGGAACGGGTGATGATGTCCCGTTCAATCCGGCGCTGACGGGTTGCCCGGCGGCGATCAATCCGGGAGGGGTGGAGTGCATCAAGCTACCCGGCCCCGATGGAATGCTGGGCACGCCCGATGACACCTACATGGTGATGGGAAACTTTCAGCGGCGAATTCAGATCACGAACTGGCTGAACCCGGACGGCACGATCAATACGAACCTGAAACAGGTGACGGTGACGGTGCAGTACACGCGGCCGGGCAATGCACAACCACGCACCTACACGGTGAACGCGCTGCTTTCGGCGTTCCGCTGAGGATCACTAATGACGACTCGAGAAAACAGGCGGCAAAAGGGTTTCACGCTGGTTGAACTGATGGTCTCGTTCTTCATTGGACTGATCATTCTGGGCGCGTCAGTAAAGCTATTCAAGAGCGGAGTTGACGCCAGTGTGCTGGTGGCGCAACGCGCGGAACTGCAGCAGAGTTCGCGCGCGGCGATCAACCTGATCACGAAAGATATCAGCATGGCGGGTGCAGGGCTGCCGCCCGGCGGGGTTCAGTTGCCGACTGGCGGCGTAGCGGGCACGTCGAAATACGCCTGTGACCAGGGCGGTACCTGCTATATGCCCACGCACCTTTATCCCAACGGGAACTACATGTACGGATTAATTCCCGGACCGAACAATGGGGTGCAGAACGGCGCACTGATTCCGGCGACCGGCGCGTCTGCGGACGGCATCACGGTGGCGTATCTGGACTATGCATTTCCGCTGAACCAGTACACGTGCGTGGTGAGTTCAGGGTCGACGATTACGTTAACCCCACCGGTGCCGGCACCGGTCCCGGCCTTGCCGGCGATCAACGCGGCAGGCGTTGGACTGCAGGCGGGCGACCTGGTGATGGTAACGGGGGGCAACATCGCGACGATCGTGGCTGAGGTCACGACCGTGTCTCCCACGGTAGTTACTTTCGCGAACACAGATCCTCTGAACTTCAACAACTCGGGCGGCAATCCGATCATTGGAAACCTGGGATACATCTTCAATCGCAGCGTGGCACCGCCGGCAGGACAGGGCAACTGCTCGGCGACGCGGTTGTTCGTGGTCTCGTATTTCATCCAGCTTCCGGCGGCCGGACAAGCACCTCGGCTGATGCGGCAGGTCAGCGGACTTACACCCGTGCCGGTGGCGGATGACATTATCGGAATGACGGTGTCGTACGACCTGTTCAACGATACGACCGGGTTGAACAACGCCGAACAGCGCGATCCGCTGTCGATTGCGGGAGTGACGCCGAATCAGATCCGGAAGGTGAATATCGCCGTCCGCGCGCAGAGTTTGAGCCAGGATGGGCAAAAGATCCAGAGCATGCAGCTGGCCACGTCGGTCAGTGCGCGCAACATGAGCTTTAAGAACCGTTATCAGTGAGGGCTTCGGGGGCAGGAGAAAAGATCATGGGGAAGAAGTCGCAACTTCGTTCAAAAGGCTTCACGCTGGTAGCAGCGTTGTTGATGCTGCTGTTGATGTCGGGAATCGCGGTCGGCCTGATGTACATGGTTAACAGCGAGGCCCACATTGGCGGAAATGACGTCAACTACAACGTAGCGTACTACTCTGCCGAGTCCGGCATGGAGAAGCTGACGGCCGATCTGGCGACTCTATACCAGTCGTCGCAAGCACCGATTCCCGCCAACATCACGAACCTTACCAACTTTCCGCCCACGGCCATGGGCAATATGAACTATGCGGAATCGATCACGTGGACGCCGGACGCGAATGGCAACCCGGTCAGCAACTGGAGCACGATCAGTTCCGGAAACAACTACGGGCTGAAAGCGTTGATTGTGCCGTATACGCTGACCGTAAATGCGACCCAGCCGGTTTCGGGTGCGTCCGCCAACATCACGCGCAGCGTGGAAGTTGCACTGATTCCGGTTTTTCAGTTCGGTATTTTCGCGGACGGCGACATCGATTACTTTGCCGGTCCCGCCTTCACGTTTAAGGGCCGCGTCCACACCAACGGAAGCTTGTATTTGGCCAGCGGTTCGACGTTGGCACTGTTCGACAAGGCAACCGCATTCAACCAGATCATCACGGACCGCCTGGAGAATAACCACCTTACGTCCTCCGGATACACGGGCACGATCTATATTCCGAACGCGAGCGGCGGCTGCGACGTGAGCCAGCCGGCGACGCATTGTCTAGCCTCTACGGGAAGTGATCCAGCAAGCTGGAGCGGCGGCATCCCTCCGGCCGGAGGTCAGACTGGCGGCTGGGTGACCACCTCGACTTCGACGTACAACGGATTTGTTTCGAACTCGGTGACGGGCGTTCGCAAACTGACGCTGCCCTTTGTCGGCCAGGGCGTGCAGCCGATCCAGATTATTCGGAAGCCGATCAACGGTGAACTACCTGGAACCACGCTCAACTCATCCCGTTTGTATACCAAGGCTCAGATTCGCGTGCTGCTGGCAGATACGCAAGCCGACCTGCATCCTGAGCGCGGCGCAGTTGCAGACGGACAGGACATTGACCTGAACGCTCAGAATCTGGGAACGTTTCCGAACGGTGGCTGGAGCGTGGGCGGCACGGTTTACCCCTTCGCAGCCGCAGACTCGACCAAGGGAGACGCCAATTGGGTGAAGAACGTCCACGATGGGGCCAGCCCGCAGTGGTCCCTTTTCGGGGATACTGCAGCGGTGGCTGCATTTTACGGAGTGCAACACCACACCTGGCTCCGCGTGGAATACAAGAACGCCGCTGGTAATTGGATCGGAGTGACCACAGAATGGTTGGGATTGGGCTTCGCGCGCGACTTCGAACCGCCGAAGACGGCGGGGGCTAACCCAGTGCATCCGACCGCGATTCTGATTCTGCAGGAATTGGCGGACCGTAACGGCAACAACAACCACGATGCCGCAGCGGGAGGCGTACCGGCTGATGGCACCACAACGTTAGCCTCGGAAAAGATCTCTTACAACTACTATCCCATCAATTTTTACGATGATCGTGAGGGGCATGCGCGAGACACGAACCTTGCCACTGCCACAGATTGCAACATCAATGGCATTATGAACGCCGTGGAAATCGATGTGGGCAACCTGCGCCGCTGGCTCGGACTTCCAGCCGCAAATGGTGCAGCCCCGATTGCGGGAAGCGGACCGCAGGTGGACTTCGTCCAGCAGAACGGGTATGTGCTGTACTTCTCGGATCGCCGGGGTATGGTGCCGAGCCCGAACACGGCGCCGCAGGTGACCACGGGCGAATACGGGTTTGAAGACGTGATCAACTCCGGATCGGCCGCCGGTGCACCGGATGGCGGGCTGGAAGCACCGGCCGCCAGTTCTTCGGAAGATGTGAACCAGAACCTGATCCTCGATTCCTGGGGAGCGAACGACGTGGGCGACGGATTCGGGCTCGACGTCAAGGCAACAAACCCCCGCAATCCCTACCAACCTAAGAACTGTTCAACGATCGGTCGCGCAAACCGCGTGACAGGGGCACGCCACGTGCTGAAACTGGTGGACGGTACGCTGGGCAATCTGCCGACACGTCTGGATAACCCGGTGCCTCCTGGAGGCTTCACGGTGGCTTCGGAGAACCCTGTGTACGTACAGGGTGACTACAACGCCAGCACGGGTGCCGGATTCGGCGATCCGCACTCTGCGGCGGCGATCATCGCTGATGCGGTCACCTTGCTCTCGAACCAATGGAGTGATTCCGTCAGTCTGAAGAATCCGAACAACCTGGGCGGACGAGTGGGCAACACCAGCTGGTACCGCATGGCGATCGCCGCCGGCAAGACGCTTGCGTTCCCGCAACCCGTGTGGGGCGGAAATGACATGGGTACCGATGGCGGTATGCACAACTTCCTGCGCTACCTCGAAAGTTGGGGCGGCACGTTGAACTACGAGGGATCGCTGGTGAGCTTGTACAGTTCGCAGTATGCGACCGGCGTGTTCAAGTGCTGCACAACGGTGTACACCCCGCCAACGCGAGCTTACCAGTTCGATCAGCTATTCCTGCAGCCACAGAACCTGCCACCGGCGACGCCGATGTTCCAGGACGTGGACAACTTGAGCTATCACCAGAACTTCACACCACAATAAACATAAACAACTTCACGAACCGAGCCCCAATCCTGCGCTGCAGGGTTGGGGTTTTCCTTTATGTAGAATGGGAAGCACACTCAGGGTTGTGGGCGGACACAAACCACCAGAGCTCATGGCGAGAAAAATACTCATGTTTGATGCGAGCCAGAAGTCTTTTCACCTGATGTTCTGGGCCATGGTTGTCGTGGGCATCGCGCTTTTCTTCGTACCGGCCTTCATCATCAGGCCATTCCGATATCAATCGCCGGGCGCATTGCATTTGGCACTGGTATTTCGCCAGCTGGCTCCGGTCGGCACGATTCTCGCTGCATGCGGCGTTGTTGGTCTCACGGTGTGGGCGTGGAAGGCGGCCAGCAGGTTGCGGAAGATACTGATGGTGGGGGCTGCTGTGTTGGTCGTCGGGTCGGCGACGATGGCGCGTATGAATTATTTCGAATGGATGTTTCATCCCGTTCAGCAACCGGGATTTGAAAAAGCGGACGATGCCAAACTGGACGCCGGCGAGATGGTTTTGACGGTGAGCATCAACGGAGATGCACGGGCTTATCCAGTTCGAGAGATGGCGTACCACCATATCGTTAATGACGTAGTGGGTGGAGTTCCCATCGCAGCGACGTATTGAACGCTCTGTCACACCGGTCTGGTGTGGAAGCGAAGTGTTGGCGGGCGGGTACTGCACTTTTACCTGGCAGGCATCAACAATCAGAATTTTCTGATGCGGGACCGCGAGACGGGAACGTGGTGGCAGCAGATCAGCGGCAAGGCCATCTTCGGAAAACTGCAAGGTGAGTCGCTCGAACTGGCTGCTTTTGACGAGCTAAGCTTCGCGCTGTGGAAGAAGGAATCGCCCGGCGGACAGGTGCTGGCGGCCGTGGCGCGCGATCAGAAGAAATACGAAAGCAAATGGGAAGACGAGGTTTTGAAGCTGCCGGTTCCGGTGAGTTTTCCCGGGACGGCACTGAAGTCGCGCGACGTGGTGGTTGGGCTGGAAATGGGTGCAGACGCCAGAGCGTATCCGGTCGACACGATCGTGAAGCAGAGCCCGATCCAGGATCGCCTGGGAGGCAATCCGATCCTGGTGGTCACCGGACCGGATGGAAAGTCGGTGCGGGCGTTTATCAGCCGGGTTAACGGCAATGACATCGAGTTGTTCCGCAAGAGCGATAGCAAGGAATTCGCGCTGATCGATTCCGAAGGGATGGGCGAGTGGAACTTCAAGGGATGCGCCGTGTCGGGACCGGCTTCGGGTAAGTGTCTGCAGGAATTGCCGGCGATCAAGGATTATTGGTTTGACTGGCGCAACTATCACCCTGAGACCACGGTATACCGGCATTGAAATCGCCCTTCTGATCTTGACTTGAAGACGTGCTCACCGAGGAGGAAGCTTGCCAGAAATCAAGGCATTGTTCTGGGACGTAGGCGGCGTGCTGCTCAGCAATGCCTGGGACCACACGCAAAGGCAGCAGGCGATCGAGAAATTCGGGCTGGAGCGGGAGGAGTTTTCGGAGCGGCATGACCTGGTGTTCTCGTCTTTTGAGCGAGGAAAAATCAGCCTGGACGAATATCTCGATCGCACCGTTTTCTACCGTGTGCGGCCGTTCACGCGCGACGAATTCAAAAACTACATGTACTCGCTGTCGACACCCGACGAAAGTGCGATCGCGTTTGCAAAAGAATTGGCGGATTCCGGCAAGTACTTGATGGCAACCATCAACAACGAATCGCGCGAACTGAATGCGTATCGGATCAAGACATTCGGATTGTGCTCGATCTTTCGAGTCTTTGTCAGTTCATGCTACGTGGGGCTGCGCAAGCCGGAGGAAGGGATTTACAGGCTCACGCTCGACATCACACAACAGGCCGCCGAGCAGTGTTGCTTCATTGATGACCGCGCGCTGAACCTTGAGGTCGCGAAGAGATTGGGGATGCATACGGTGGAGATGCATGGAGCAGAACAGTTGCGGAGTGAGTTGAAGAAGATCGGGGTGCAATAGGGTAAAGCGGAAAGCGAAAGCTTTTCACCGCGAAGGCCGCAAAGGTAGCGCGAAGACCGCAAAGAGATCCCGTTCCCGAAGTTCTCTGGCTGTATGCAGGTGAACATCGGTTGTTCAAGCCGTCAGGGCTTGCGAGGATCCAACTTTATGCCAGGCTTCGGGGCTGGTGGAATGGCGGATTTCGTGTCTGGCTCCGCCGGCTTTGCGAGGCTGAGATCGCTCGACCAGCAGTCGCTAACGATTCTCCACTCGCCGTTCGCCTGACGGGATAGCAGGGCCAGATATTTTCCGCGTTCCTCGCGGCGCTTGCCTACGGCGAGCGGCACCAGCATCTTGAAGCGTCCTGCTTCGTAGGCCACGTCGCCAATTACATCCAGGCGAATCGGGTCAATTTCCACATCTCCTACGCCAGAATCCAGAGCCGCGAAGAAGAACTCGCGGATCGCGGCCGTGCCGCGGACTGCCGGATGATTCGGGCGAAGCACCAATGCGTCAGCCGAATAGATGCTGACCAGATCATCGAGCTGCTTGGAATTACAGGCAAACACCCAGTCCTGGATAATCTTGCGCACCGCCGTCTCCACGCGATTCATGGTGGCGCCGCCGGGAGCCTTGGGGCGCGCCAGGCTGGGGGCAGTGGTCGAAGGAGCAGGAGCACCCATTACCGCGGAGACGTCGTGGCCCGGAGTGAAGTAATGATGGTGATAGTGGTGATGGAAGTGGTGGTGCCCGCCGGGCAAGGCGTTGGACGGCGTTTGCTGGGGCCCTGGAAAACTTCCGGGCGCGGGATCGGTCGGGGATGAGAGCACCAGGGGCAGGCCGCACATTCCACAAAATTGATTGCCAGGACGGTTGGGATGTCCGCAGGTCTCGCACACGGGTGCGCCGGGCGATGGGAAGGCCGACTCTGCGGCTGGATTTCCCGAGGCTTCGGCAGCGAGCCGCTGCATCGTCTGCATGGCGGCGGCGATGGATTCCTGACTCGGTGAGGGATGACGCATGTCGGATTGCAGACGAGTGAAGAACTCGTCGACGGTGGAATTCAGACCGAGGTCGCCTTCGGGCTTTTTGGGAAGACCTGGTTGTCCGACCGGTGGTTTCTTGGGGTCCACGATGCAATCCTGCAGGCCCATTTTAGATGAAGGCTGGGATTAGCGGCTCGAAAACTCGATGCGACCTTCGGTTTCGGTAGGGACACCGTTGCACATGGCGGGGCGATATCGCCAACTGCGCACGGTCTCGAGGATCGCCTGATCTTCCGCGGTTCCGGCACTCTCGAGAATGAACGGGCTATGCACGCGGCCGTCGGCTCCAACGATGAAGCTCACCTTCACTTTGGTTGAAGGATCACTGCGGCGCAGCACGGGATTGGGGGTAGTGAGAGCCTCAGGCGGATGCGTTTGCTCACAGCGGGAGCGCGCAGTGGTGTGAGGCACGTCGGCGAATTCGGAGTTGTGGATGGGGGCGCGCCAAAGCTGCCGCTCGTGGACGGCCAGGGGCTCGAAAGACGCAGTCTGGAGGGTCGGGCGACCATTGGATGCCATTACGACGGTTGGGACAATTAGAGTCCACAACAGAGGCCAGAGCTTGCGCGAAGTCATTTTCCTCCCCAGGATGCGTACGAAAGTGGCGAACAGTCTACGCCGATTTGGGGATGAATGGGGCAATCGGAATGCCAGCCCCTGAAGCCCTGCAAGGTTATGTCTATTCAACAAGATACAGGATTACGACAGCGTGATCTGGAGGGAGGGCTGCAAAGACTTGCAGCTTGGATCAAGTTTTCAGCAGCAGGTTCCGATCTGGGAAAGCCTGACGAATTGTCGGCGCCGAGTCCTTGCGAAGGGCCTGCCAGCGCACAAATACTTGGAGGCAGGCGGAGGCACGCCATGTTCTCACGAACTTCCGGATACGCCGTGCAGGCTCTCACTTATTTGGCCGCGCAACCGTCTGGAAAGCTTGTTGGCGCGAGGGAAATGGCAACCGGCTCGAAATTCCCATGCTCTTCTTATGGAAGATCTTAAGAAAGCTCAGTGAAGAGAAACTGGTGCGATCCTTCAAGGGCGTACGGGGAGGCTACGAACTGGCACGACCCGCGAAGAACATCCGGGTTTCCGAGGTGCTGGCGGCTGGACGAGATGGGGATCAAATGGGACGGTGCGTGCTTGGATTGGACAAGTGCGACGATCAAGATCCGTGCCCGCTGCATTCCCAATGGAAACATTTGCGGAAGCAGATGGAGAGGCGTTTCCAGGTGACAACTCTTGCCGATCTGGTGAGGGACTTGAAGGCCGCACCGCAAAAGCGGCGGCGGGCGCTCGCAGCGCGAAAGCTCAGCGCGTAATCAATTCTGAGACGTGGTCGAAATAGCGCTTCGCTTAGGCGCCCATCGGTCATCTGTCCTCTTCATTACCCAGAAAAGCAATCGAAAGAACCCTGTGTGATGCGCGCCCCACGGGGCGGTGAGCCAAGTCACATCATTCTATGAGTTGGTGCCAGAGAATTTTGTCAGGCAAGGGTGACCTTGGCCACTCTCACAAGGGGGATCATCCCTATGTTCGAACAAGAATTGGAAATGGAACAACGCCAATCTTCAGTGGTACCGCTGCTGCTGATCATCGCCATGATCATGGCTTTCGTGGGCGTGGCTGGATATTACGTCGTGCAAAATCGCAAGGTTCTGCCCGCGGCCGAAGCGAGCAGCCTAATCGCGTCGTCGCTGAAGCAGGACGGCCCCGTCACATTTCAATTCAAGGTGGGACCGGTTATCGGGAGTGTGCAAGACCGGCCGCATGATGCCAACTATCGCCTGCTAGAGAAGGCGGGCCTGATCACGATCGGGAAGGACAAAGGAAGAGTCACTCCGATCACGATGACGGCGGCTGGAGCCAAGCTGTTTGCGGAGATTCCCGGAGTCACCCAGACGAAGGATTCGAAAGACGCAACCACTTCCTATGTAGTGCCGGTCGCATTGAGAACGCTGGTCGGAACGCCGATCGTGACGATGACAGGGATGGGCCGCGCCACCGCCGAGTTCACCTGGGGATGGGACCCGAACAAAATGGGCGAGATGCTGGATGCTTCAGGGCCACTGGTGAAGGGCTTCAATACCTGGGATCGGGGCACGCTGATCGACAAATATAGTGCGAAGTTTTATCACGGGGAGCCCACCAAGGCGGTCATGACGTTCGTCCGCGGAGACAACGGCTGGAAGGTCAGCACGGAGTAGCAGTTTCAGAATTCCTGCGCGTAAAGAATGTCTGCCGCATTCGCTCGCTGAAGGTGCGAACGAATGCGGCAGTTGTGTTTTTGAGCAAGGGGAGTGCATTTACTGAAGTCCCTGTTGCGTGACCCTGAAGGCGGTGTTTGGATTCGCCTGGGACGAGAAGTAGATACTGGAGCCACCTGTCTGAGTGACGTAATTGTTGTCGATGATGATGCCGCTGGTGCCGCCGTTAATTTTCGTGGATGACAGCGTGGTCTCGTTAGCCAGCGCCATCACGCATCCGGTCACACCGAATCCCGGACAACTGCGCGACACACCCCAGAAGAAGAAGTCCGTCCCGCCCGCAATATTCGAGTTGCGGAATTCGGTCACCGGGCCACAGCGGGACGCCGCATCGGTGCTCAACTGAACCGATGAACCGGGCTGCAGCACTCCACTGCCATCGAAGTTCAGGAGATAGCGATAGGGAGTAGTGTCGGCTACGCCAGTGCCGCAGACGAGCAGGTGTCCGGTGGAAGGGTTCGTAAAGTAAGCGTCGTCGAAATCTCCGTCGAAGAGATTGACGGTGGTACCCGTTGAACTGCCCTCCCCGATCAGGACGCGCGTGACGATGGCAAAAGTCGTGGCATCGATCTGCGTGACGGAAGCGCCGGTGAGGACACTGTCGTTCGCAGTGATCGCGAAGATAGTTCCACCGGTCGCGTCAAACATGGGCGAGTCGAAGATGGCGGGGTTGGTGCCGGCATTCCTTCCCACCTGAATGGTGGTGGGAGCGCCGGGAGAATTGACGTTCAGCGCGAATACGCGGCCGTTCGCAGCACCAATAAAGAGCTTGCCGGTGTTGGAGTCGAGTACGGGACTGCTCAGGATCTGATTGTTCGCGATCAGAATGGGCCAGGGAGCGCCGGCAAGGGTTGGAGTTCCCTTGAAGATCCCGGTCACTTTATACAGACGTCCGTTGTCGAGGCCGACATAGAGAGTGTCACTCTTATAGTCGACCCATGGGGAAGATCGCGTGTTGGAGGCAGCAGCAATCGAAAGGCTCGCCAGAGCGCCAGCCGGCGGATCAGCTGCAGGAGTGGCAGTGACTTGCGCACCGCTGGTGGGGATATTGAGAACATGCACGCTCGATGTGCGTGCGCCAGCCACGGTGCTGGTCTCAATAAAGGCAACCTTCTTTCCGTCCAGCGAGAGGACCGGAGAAGTCAGGATCCTGCCATTGGCGAAGGTTGTGGTGTTGTAGGAGAACAAGAAATTCGGCTGCAATAAGGGGCAGAGCGGAGTCGCTCCGTCGGTATAGAGCCGATTGAGGCCGACGATCGATGGCTGTCCGCCTGTCACACCCGCGACGTTGAGGCCGTAGATCACAAAGTCGGTTGTGCAACTCGGGGCGGCCGTAGGATCGGCCTGCCACTTGGCCGGATACGCACCCGGTTGGAGGCGGCCCGTGCCGAGGGTAACGCTCCAGTCGCGATGCGGACCAGGAGCAGTTGCGGCGAACGATTGAGCAGCGGGAGCCAGCCCCATGGCGGCGCGCGCCTGCATAAAAGCCTCCCGATACAGTTGCGTCGCGGCTCTCGGCTCGCCGGCTGCGATTTCCGGATGTTGACGAAGCTTGGCGCTGCTGAATCGAATGCGATGATGAGTCCAGTCTTCGGGCACGCCGATTTGAGCACGTGTCTCGCTGATCTGCGCGCTGAGTCCGGAAACAAGTATGGCTAGCAGAAACCCCTGCGCGGTTCTTCCCGTAAAGCGAGTGCGGAAACCCATCACATGACCCTCCGAAGCGCCGAGTAACGGGCAACATTCTAGCCTTTTTGAGCATGAAAGGCGATGGCGCGTTGGTGGTGGAAAAAGTGCGCTACAAACGAAGTGTTGGGAAGTTGGACGTTGAATGTTCGAGCCCGCTTTCCGTGCAGTCGGACGACAGAAGCCCGTTCTCTGCTACCAGCCGTTGGGGCGCGAACCTTTCGTTTGCTCGTGGAATTGATTGCGCTTGCGGTACGCGAGGGCTGTGATTCCGATGGACATGAGGGCAGGCGGGATGATCAGAACGATAATTCCGGAACGCAGGCCGTGAATGATCCGGGAACCTGACGAGGCTGCCTGCGTGTAGCAGAGGGCGCAGCTTTGGGCCTGGACAAATGTGTTCAGGCAAAGGACCGCGGCAGCTGTCAGAAAGAGACGCACCGCTCGAACTGAACCAGCGAGCCACGACCGCGCGGAGATTGGGTTTGCAGATGTCACTTGAACAAGGGCCTCATGTGGAGCAGGCGAAAGCTATCGGACCAGATCATGTTCATCATCAACATCACGAAGATGGTGGCAGGGATCAAGGCGAGGCGCAAGTTACGCTGTTCGTTCCGGAGGTGCATGAAGTACATGACCGCAAGGGCCGCTTGAATGAAAGCCACCGCTAACATGCGTACGAGCAATTGGGCAGGATGCACATTCTGATAGGCGAGGGCCACCTGCACACCGAAGAGGGCAAGGATGGCGAAGTACACGATGATGTCTGCTTTCAGATTGTCGTTCGTGTTGGCGGGGGCGCTCATCGGTTTTCTCGCAGAAGCGAATTTATCGAGCTACGTTCATCAGATAGACCATGGGCACGACGAACATCCACACCAGGTCCACGAAGTGCCAGTACAAGGACCAGATTTCGATATCGTCAGCGTTGTAGCGGTCCCGCTTGTAACCGAGCGCGACCACGGTAAGGGCAATGACTCCGCCCAGCACGTGGGTCAGGTGCAGCCCGGTGATCGCGAAGAAGGTGGCTCCGAACATCGGGGAACCCCACGGGTTCTCGAAAAGCTTGACGCCTTCCTTGATCAGCCCGGACCATTCGCGAATGTGAAGTAGAGCGAACAAAACACCGCCGGCCACGGTGATGAAGGTCCACCGAAGGGCGCGCGCCTTGTCTGCGGACTTCGCCGCCCGAGTCGCAATCAACATGGTCAGGCTGCTAGTTACGAGGATGAACGTCATCAAAATGACGTTGACGATGCTGGGAGAAAATTTGAAGGGCTGGGGCCAATTGGGGCTGGCATTCCTGAGGTAGCCGTAGGCAAACAGAATGGCGGAAAAGGTGACTGCATCGGAAATGATGAACAGCCACATAACCAGTTTTTTGGAGGGGATCGCAAACGGAGAAGCTTCCATGAATCCCGCGTGCGCCCCGAGGGGCAAATTGGCTTCGCTCACAACGCCTCCGGCGGAGCTTGCTACAGCTTGATCCACATCACTAGCAAGACGTACAGCCATAGCACCCCCATGAAGTGCCAGTAGTAGGAAGTTGCATCCATTGTGCTGCGTCGAAGTGCGAAGACCGGCTGGCGCAACAAGAACAAAACGCGCAAGAGACCGACTAGGCCGCCCAGGACATGCACGGCGTGCATTGCGGTCAGAACATAGAAGAAGGAACTGTTCGGGTTGGAGGCGAGATACAAGCCTTCCGCGCGCAACTGCCTCCAGGCTAGATACTGGCCGAAGACAAACAACAAGCCGAGCGCCAGCGTACTGCCCAACCAGAACTGCGCCACGGAGCGGTCAGGGGCTTTGCCGCGAGCGTAGTCGGCAACACGCCGCCTCGCGACTTCGAGCGTGGCACTGCTCGCGAGAAGAAGTGCCGTGTTCACGAAAACGATGGACGGAAGAGCCAGCGGGTGCCAGTCGTTGGCCGTGGACTGACGGACAATGAGCGCACTGGTAAACGCGGCGAAAGACATGCTGATGGCCGCGAGTCCCACCCAGATACCGGTGCGCGCCGGTTCGGGTGAAAAATCGTCAAGCAAACGCAAATCTCCGGATGGGCCCAGGGTGGTCATGCCACCACCTCCGGTTGGACCGCCATCCGCTGGCAAGTCACGCTGCTCGGTTTCGGGGGGTTGAACTGTCGTAGCCATGGACTTGATCGCGCTTTCGTAAAATTCACTGTGCTGAAGATCGTCATGCTTGCGCTTCTTCCGGGGAATCCTGCATCAGGAAGTCACCCGTAGAGCTCTTCACGCCGTACTGGTAGGGGTCGTGGTAGACGACCGGATGTTTTCCGCCAAAATTGTCGAATGGTGGCGGCGAAGGCATTGTCCACTCCAGCGACGTGCACTCCCAGGGATTCGGCGGGGCTGGTGCTCCGAGAAACCGGCTGTGAATCAGATTGTAGAGAAAAATGAGCTGTGCGACGCCCGTCACCAGCGCGGCAATCGTGATGAACCGATGTACCGGGATGAGCGGGAGGAGGTAGTCGTCGACGAAGGCCGAATAGCGGCGAACATTACCAGCGAGTCCAAGATAGTGGAAGGGCATAAAGATGCAGTAAGCCCCGACGAACGTGAACCAGAAGTGAATCCGTCCGAGCGGCTCGTTCATCATGCGGCCGGTCATTTTCGGGTACCAGAAATAGGTTCCGGCCAACACGCCGAAAAGCGACGCGACACCCATCACCATATGGAAGTGGCCGACGACGAAGTAAGTGGCGTGCAGATAGATGTCAATGGAGGGCTGAGCCAGGAAGAATCCACTCACGCCGCCGCTAACGAACATGGAGATGAAGCCGAGAGCGAACAGAGAGGCTGACGTGATCCGCAACCGCGATCCGTAGAGACTACCTAGCCAGATCAGGGTCATGATCGTGGCCGGAATCGTGATGACGAGGGTTGGGAAAGAAAACATCAGTGAAGAAAAGGGATTCATTCCGCTGACGAACATGTGGTGGCCCCAGACCATGTAGCTGAGGAACCCGATGGCCATCATGCAGTAGATGACGACGCGATAGCTGAGCAGCGGACGGCGCATGCTGTTCACGAGAATGTGGGAGACGATTCCGATCGAGGGCAGGATCGCGATGTAGACCTCGGGGTGTCCGAAGAACCAGAACAGATGTTGCCAGAGTAAAGGCGAGCCGCCGGAGTGGGGTTGGAGGCGATCGCTGATGACGAGGCCGCCGGGAATGAAAAAGCTCGTGCCTGCTACGCGATCGAGGATGAGGAGCAGGCACGCGGGGAGGAGGACTGCAAAAGCGAGCAGGCTGATGCACGAGGTGATGAACCAAGCCCAGGTGCATAGCGGCATCCGGGCCAGGGTCATCCCCTTTGTTCGTAGATCAAGAGTGGTCGCGATGAAATTGAGCGATCCGAGAAGGGAAGCAATGCAAAAGACAAAAATGGAAAGTCCCCACAGGGTTTGACCCAAACCTTCACCCGGACCAGCATCGGGCCCAACTGCGCTCAGGGGAGCATAAGAAGTCCAACCGGCAAGCGGCGGCCCATCGGGCACAAAGAAAGCCGCGACCAGAATGCAAAAGGCCACGAACGTGGTCCAGAAAGACATCATGTTGAAACGGGGGAAGGCCATGTCTTCCGCGCCGATTTGAATCGGGAGGAAGTAATTTCCGAAAGCAGCGAACGGAGCGTTGGTGAGGACAAAGAAAACCATCAGCGTCCCGTGCATGGTGAGCAGGGACAAGTAGTACTCGGGTGTCATGATGCCACCCGGAGCACCGGATTTTGACAACAATTGCAAGCCGGGGATGGGAGCGTTGGGCCAGACCAGGTGAATGCGCATCAGCCACGACAGGACCATGCCGATCAGAACGGCGACAAGTGCGAGGGCGTAATACTGTTTGCCGATGACTTTGTGATCGACGCTGAAGATGTATTTCCGAATGAAGCTCTGGGGCGGCGCGTGATGCTGAGCGTGCTGGACCGATGCCACTGACATTTGCTCACCTTGTGGAGAGTTGCCACCGACGTATTCGTCGGAGGGACCCGGCTATTGTTCCGACGCTTTCTGCTTCAGCCAGCTGTCAAAATCTTCCTGCGACAAAACGTTTAAATAAGCCTTCATGTTGTAGTGACCAAGGCCACACAATTGGGTGCACACGATCTCGTACTTCCCCACCTTGGTCGCAGTGAAGTGAACAGAGAGATCGAGGCCGGGGACAAAATCCTGTTGAATGCGAAGTTCACGCACATAGAAGGAGTGCCCCACATCCTTCGCGTGCATAAGCAGGTGGACTTCGCGGTTGGCGGGCACGGCCAGTTCTCCGCTGACAATGTCGTCACGGGAGTCGACGTCGTTGGCGGGATCGAGACCGAAGAAGTTTGAGTTGCCTTCGTCGATCTTGTCGGGATGAAGGTCGCCAAACTTGCCGTCCGCGCCAGGATAGCGGAAATAGAATGCGAACTGTCCGGCTTGCGCTTGAACTTGGAGAGCATCCGGCTTGGCTGGAGTGAAGTAGACGGTGGCCCAGGCTCGCTGTCCGAGAACTCCAAGTGCAAGCATTTCCGTGCCGACTAGAGCCAGAGCAGCAATCACCAACCACTTCGCGCCGCCGGGGAAAGTCTTGATCTCGGCATTCGCCGAACGATTCGAAAACTTCCAGACGAAGAGAGCCAGCACCAATTGTGCGGCCAGAAAAGAGAGACCAGCCTCGACCATCGTTTCAGAGAGCTGCTCATCAATTGCGTGGCCGTGAGTCGAAATGTCTTCTGGCGGCCTAAGTTCTATGGCCGTGCCGAACCAGTGATGCGTAATGATGGGAACGGCAGAAGCCAATGCAATCACAACCACAATGACAGCAAAAACCTTGCCCATGGTGCCTCGCGTTGCCCGGGCCAACTCCGGGAAGGTGCGGGAAGGATGGCCGGCGGAGGAATCCGGCCATCCGATGGAACGGAGATTCTTTAGTAGGGCTTCGCCTTGAAGGTGAAGTCCACCGTTTTGGTTTCGCTGCCTGAGATCGTCACGTCCTGTGTCTGCGCGCCGTAGTCTTCCTGCCAAGCCGTGATCGTGTACTTCCCGGCCGGTAGGTCTGGCAGCTTGAAACTGCCGTCCTCGCCGGAAAGGGTGTAATGCGATGTCTTCAGTACGGCGAAGTAGCCGTGCATCCAGGGATGAACGTTGCACTTCACGGGGATGAATTCTTCCTTGTCGAATTTCTCCGAAAGTGGAGGCGTCCCGGGCGGCTGCGACTTGTTCCACTCCCGATTTACCTTGGCCATGGGATGAATGTTGTGGGAGGTCTGATCCTCGTTGACCACTTTCAGTTCTTGACCCGTCCGCAAGGCAATCACGTGCGGGATGTACTGGCAACCCTTCTGGGTGAAGGTTACGGCTTGCGAGGGAGCGCTCGATTCGTCAGGCGCGCCCGCGGAGATGTACACGACCACGTTTGCCAGGGAATTGTTGGGACCAGTGACGACAGCCTCGGTGGTAATCGGAGTCGTATGTTGCTTCGCGCAGCTGGGCTCCTTCGACATGTCAATGGTCTTCGACTTGGCGGGCGTTCCGGTGTAGGAGACCTTGCCGCTGATCGTGGCGGCGCCGAAGAGCAAGCCAGGACTGACAACGAGCGTTAGCAACGCTAAAAACCACCGCGTCTTAAACATCCGGTAGACTCCTCCTCAAAATCGACAGCTTAATTTCCAGAACCCTTGTTCTCGGGTTGTGCCGGTGGATTGGCGTCGGGCGCCTTCGAAGGAATTTTGCCGCCCGATGCTTTCAGAACTTCATTCTCTCTGCTGTGGCGATGAGTTTGAAGGGTACGCAGGTAATGCACAAGATCCCATGCGTCATTGGGCTGAATCACATCCGCAAACGACGGCATGGGCGTTCCATCCACACCCGTCATGAAAATCCGGTAGACATCCTGATTGCTGCTTCCGCATTTGAAGCGAGAGTCGTCGGCGCCCGCGGCGAAGTTGTAAGGACGGATTGGATTGTCTTTGCTGTCGGTAAGCGTCGCGGCGGAAGGACCGTCGCCTCTTCCCTGCTGCCCGTGGCATTTCCAGCATTCCATCTTCTGGAACAACTCAGCACCGTGCGAGATGCTTTGCATGGTGATCGCCGGCTCGGCAGGAATCTTGATGGGGTCGCCCGCCTTTTCAGATTGCCATCGTGGGGAGAAGGTCTTGATGTAAGCCACGAGGTCGATGCGATTCTGGTCCGTCAGCGCATCCCAGTGCGGCATGTTTGAATTCGTGAAACCGCGTCCGACCGAGTTGTAAAGATCTTCGTCGGTGGGCAAGGTGCCGGTTGGGGTTGATCTGCACTTGAAGGTGGCCGCGGTGAAATCGCGGGGCTTGGGATCGATCCACTGCGCATTGTCGCCGTTGCCGTCGCCGAGCGGTCCGTGACAGCCGACGCAAAAGCGACGGTAGAGCTTTTTCCCGTTGGCAGCATGGCCGGTCAGATGGCCGACACGCGCCTCTTGGGCAACTGAGAAGAGTGAGAAGAACACGAGGGCAAGATGCGTCAACAACCGCCTATAGGTTGTGTGCATAGGGGTTCACCCTTTTTGAAAAAGTGAAGCAGGAGTCATCCTGCGAATTTATCCGCCCGCAGCGAGCTTTCGCCCCCGCGAAGATCAAGTCTTCTTGCCCCAAGGAACCGACGGTGAAGTCGAGATCACCCAGTCTGGATGCCAAAGCAATACGAACGGCTAACCCCAAAAACGGTGGCCGATACTACCTCTGACGCAGTCAAAATGCAAACTGTTTTTTACAACTAGTTTACAAATCATTTACAAATTGTCGAAATGGTACGCAGCTAGTTCAAACGCATGCTGCGAAACTCCGTCGGGGGATCGAGGGAGCAGCGATTCACGAATGCTGCCTCCGGCAGGCCTCCTTCGAGCCACTGTTGAATGTCGGATAAGGTGGCAGCGGCGACACCGCCGCGAGCACCGAGAAACACTACGACGACGCCTTCCACGTCGGTTTTTGACTGCGAGACGGAGCGGTAACGGCTCTCAAAGATGCGCTTTGCGTATCCGAGTTTGGCATCTTCGTTCCCCATATCCGAAAGCAAGCCTCGCGGCTGGGCGTAAACGAAGAGGACCTTCTTTCCTTTCAGTCGCGCCCAGTCGCCTGAAAAGACTGTTACATCTTCGCGGCTCACGGAAAACCCAAGGTCGGGCTGTACGGATGGAGCTTGAGCAGCCGACTTCGCGGCCAGGGTATCGGCGGGCTTCTCCTGCACTCCGGGCGGTAGATTCAACTCGTCGGCCTGAATGTATCCTGTGGAATCGGGACCCAGACGAACTTGAGCCCAGCCAGACGCCAACTCGATAATCTCGAATTCATCTTCAGCTTGTGCTCGGAACAGCACGGGCCCTCCGAAGTTCTGCCGGGACATAACACCAACGCCAGAGTGTTTCACGGAGCCAATTTTGGAAGCGTTGGCGGGAGCGTGGCCGGAAGCTTTCATCTGATCGAGCTGCGTCTGAATCGACGCCGTCTTCTCGCGAACCGATTGTCGTTCGGCGAGAATGGCGTCGAGTTGCGCTTGCGCCGTCATTTCCGCGGGGGCGGGTTTGCCTGAGGCCACTTCCTCCTGTTGAGGTCTGGCTGGCGAGGTGACTTTGTTCTTGGGGGAGGTGATCGGGGAATCTGAGGTCCCACGTAGAGCTTGCTGCAGGCGATCGTGAAGATCTGCTTCCAGCCTTCCATTTGAGGGAAGGGCCTGATATTCAGGGTGGGACGGATCATTGGCGAACAACGCGCTGATCTTCGCCTCGACGCTGACGAGAGTGTTATTCGCGTCCACGGGCTTGAGATGGACGCGGTACTGAAAGTATGGATGATCGTAGCGATCGACGTCGGTGGCCGTTACGAAGCCATCGAGCACGGGTAGCTTCCCTCCTCCGAACCCTCCAATACGTTGCAAAGCCTTCTGCACGGCGTCCACGGAGAACGGGTAGGTACGTTCGACAATGGAACTGTCGTCCGTTTGTGCCGAGAGGAAGCCACAAAGCACGGCACTGCAAAGAAGCAGGGCGGCTCGACTTTTCATGGCCGGACCTCGAGCAGGGCATGGGAGATCCAACCTTCCTGTCCGTCTTCGGAGCGCACTTGATACCAATACGTGCTTTTTGCGAGCACGGTGACTTCCTGTCCCTTCTTGAGCGCTTCGACTACCCGAGCATGAGAGTACGGCAGGACTTTGAGCTCCGCGCGGTCGGACTTCACGCGCACGAACTCGGATGAGCGCATTTGACGCGCCTGAGTCTCTAGACGATCAAGAGCGGCGTGGTCGGCGGCCAGCGCAGACTCTTGTTCAGCAATCGCGCGCCGCAAGTCACCGAGTTTGGCGGAGTCCACTTCAGCCACTTTCGGGGGTTCCGGGGGCGTGGACTCTTTTGATTTAGAGCCTTTCGGCTTGGAGATTTTTGGCTTGGCGTTTTCGGCTGTGCGAGTCTTCTCGGCTTCGGCTTTGATTTCTTCCTGCCTCTCCTGGGAAAGAGATGTGCTTTCTTGTCCGGGGGAAAGCGGTTGTCCGGAACCGGCCAGCTTCTGGAGTTGCTCGCGGTCTTTCAGCAGTTTTCCGATTTCGCCGAACTCGCAAGTCTCCACGTATCCATCAGAGGGGTGACCGTGATGACGGGCGTTTTCTATGTAGACGGCATCGATAAACAGCCGCGTCGAATTGCGCCCCCGCTCCTGCACGACGTAACGAACCGCCACGGTACCGACGTCATTGCTGTTCAGGAAGTGCGAGGGCGAGAGAGCCTTGGTGCGGATCTTGTAGAAGACTTTGCCCGGCTCCGTCCACGCGGGAAACAGCGAGGACTTCTCGGCAAATTGAGCTCCGCCCAGTTGCTCATCCCCCCGATATTCGAACGTCCCTTTGATGGAGCCGCTGCGGGCTACTTCGTCAACGATGGACAGAACCTCGTTGAAAGGCTTATCTAGATCGATCGAGAAACTGGCGGCTCCAGTGTCGCGAGTGCGGGAGAAACCTTCAACACTCAGAAAAAGAACAAGCAGGCATGAGATCCAGATGCATGCGGTTTTTACGTCCAAACTCCATGCCCGTGCAATACGTACCTGCGACCACTTCAAGACTAACATCCCCATGGGACTTAGCTTAACCTAGTAATCGAAGTCAAAACCAATCATGACGCTGCGAATCGTCTGGTCGCTTTGGGTCAGGAATGAAGTGTTCCCGGTCTTGGCCTGAGAGTATTCGTTGTGGAACGCCAACCCGGCGCGGCTCAACATGATCGGGTACCAGCGATAGCCGATCGTGAAGGAATCCACGTTGCCGAGATTCGGAAACGCCGCAAGCGTTGCGTTTGCCTGTCGCGACATGTGCACCAATTCGTAGCGGCCCGTAAAGATCAATTGTGGGTTGTAGGTGTAGTGTGCCTCGACGAAACCGCCATTCCAGGTGGGACCGGCAGCGCCAGTGGGAAGGCCACCGGGATTGTTAGCGGCAATGCCGTTGCCAAGATACACATTGTCCTGTCCGTGCATGTAAAGCGTTTCGATATCGAGGTCCTTGAGGAACCACCATCCGTAGGCGCCGACCCTGGAAAAGCTCCTGTTGCCTTTTGCTTCCACCGGAGTTCCGCCACTGGTAAGGAAGTAGGTCGGCGACTGTCCGAAGTAGCCGAAGACCCCAACTCGCTGAACGCCCAGACCGGAGACCTGGAATCCCTCATTCAGATTGATGAAGGTGTCATAGGTTCGAGCAGTATTCCCCTGTCCGCCACTGGTGAGGCCAGGATTGCCGTCTACGCTGCTCAGCAGGGCGACGGAATAACGAGCATAGCTGTTCTTGTTGTGTCCAGAGATCTCGAGTCCGATCTGGTTGTCGCCTATGCCCCCGAAACTGTTGTCGGTGACATACGGAATCTGCATGGGCGGCAGGAAGTGATAGTTGATCCACGCGCCTCCGACTCCAGACAGGGTCAAGAAGCGTTTTTCCGATAGCAGGGTATCCAGTTCGAATTTGCCAACTTTGACGTTCAGCCAGGGAGAGCTCAGCAGGTTGTCAAAACGAACCCAGGCGTTCTCAAAGTGAAATGTGTCGCCCTCTCCCATCGAGGGCAGAACAGAAAACGAAATGTTCTTGTAGAGAGTGCCGGCGGTCCAGATATCCAGGCCGGAGAGGTCGAATCCGTGCGTCGTGACTGTTTGTTCGGTACCCGGAGTGAGGCCACTCGGGTCGTCGATTTGGACCTTCGTTTGGCTTTCCAGATGCCACTGCGGCGTGACGCGGAAAGTAATCGGCCAGTAGGACGGATTCTGGTAGATGGGGGAATCCTTGTCATTGCCCAACTGGTATCCGTTGTCGCGGAATTGCTGGCCGAAGACATTGAGGATCGGCCAACCAATGTGACAAGCCGAGCAAGGGAGGCCGTACTTTCGAGCGAAGGCGGGAATCGCATAGCTGGGTTGGCTCCCGATGGCGAGGTACGACAAGCCAAGGACAACCAGAGCCAGTGTGGATTTCAACACCGACCTTGAGACGTAGTTTTTCCTGCTGCCTGCATCACAAAGTTGCATACCAATCTCCTGTCTGAGCGCACCCGCCTTGAGTGACCACAGCGTAGTTAGAAATGGTTGAAGTCGCAGAGTAGTACTAGAAAGTATCGAGAGGAAGTGCATAGTTCGTGTCGTACCGAACTGCTCTAAACCAATTTGCAGCTGAAAGGCTTCCGACCCGACCCCATTGATTGGCGCGCATACTACATCGCCTTTTTACCAATTGCAAATTATTTGTAAAATCTTCTGGAGTTCCGTGTGACATGCAGCCTATGTTGGGCTGAAACGGTTAGTGATTATGACCAGCGGACATATTTCATGCCATCGGGAGCTCGTTCAGGATGAGCATTGCTATGTACTGAGCCTGTCAGAGGTGAAACGCTAAGATCGCAGAAAGGGAGATTCAGAGACTGGGGCCAGCACAACGGAATAAAGACTACGAGACACGCCGAGAAATAGGGAAAGATGAGCAGACTAAGAAGCGCCGGCGCACTTTTGGTGACAACCTGCGCTCTCGTTTGTAGTGGTTCTAGAATAGCGAGCGCGCAATCCGTCACAAGTGCACGACCGGCAGGTAAACCGATCACCATCACTCCTCCGCTGGGACTTCCGTCTCTGGTGATCCCGTCTGACAATCCTCCGACTGCAGAGACGATCGCGTTGGGACGACGTCTCTTTTATGAGCCGAAACTTTCCAGTGACGCGACGATCGCATGTGCCAGTTGCCATGACCCCAAAAAAGGGTTTACGGACAACCAAGCCGTAGCTACCGGAGTCAGGAATCAGACCGGGACACGGAGCACACCGAGCATTGTAAACAGCGCGTACTACGAGTCACTGTTCTGGGATGGGAGAGCGGTGAGTCTCGAGAAGCGGTGGAAGGGCCGGTGACAAGCCCCGTCGAAATGGGAAATACGCTCGAGGCGGCCGAGCAGCGGCATGCGAGCTACCGGCAGGACTTTAAAGTTGCCTGGGGTACTGAGCAGATCACGTTGGAATTGGTCGAGAAATCGATCGCGTCCTTTGAACGAACGGTCCTCGGCGGGAACTCGCCATTCGATCGTTTCTACTACGGTGGAGACAAGAACGCCCTATCCGAGTCCGCCCGGCGGGGATTCGAAGTGTTCACCGACCCTAAGCGCGGGAACTGCTCAGCGTGTCACACAATCGGTAAGAAATTCTCTCTCTTCACCGACCAGAAATTTCACAACATTGGAATCGGTGCAAATACAGATGGAACCCTCGCAGACGCGGGGCGCTATGCGGAAACCAAAAGTGATGCCGACATGGGGTCGTTCCGAACCCCCAGTTTGCGGAACACCGCGTTGACCGCGCCGTACATGCATGACGGAAGTGTTCCCACACTGAAGGACGTCATAGATCACTACATCGGAGGAGGAAACTCAAACCCTCACTTGGACAAGAAAATCCGAGTGCTCGACTTTCTGAGTGGGCGGGAGCGCGGTGATCTGCTGGAGTTTGTGAAATCCCTTACCGGGGAAATGCCTGCGAATGTGGGACCGCCAGCACCCTTGAAGGCGCTCAAGTAGACTCGGTTCCGGCGGAGCCGACCTATTGCGAGTCCCTAGGTTGGCTGCCACTGCGTGTCGGCCTTGGATCTTCCGGTCATTCCTCTAAAACGCAAACGCATGCGATCCATGTAGAGGTAGACGACAGGCGTCGTGTAAAGGGTAAGCATCTGGCTCACGATCAGGCCTCCGACGATCGTGATACCCAGAGGACGATGCAGTTCGGAACCGGTTCCGCGGCCGACGGCGAGAGGCAATCCAGCAAGCAGAGCCGCGGCTGTGGTCATCATGATGGGACGAAAGCGCATGATGCAAGCCTGGTAAATGGCGTCTTCGGGGGTTTTATTGTCTCTCCGTTCAGCTTCCAGCGCGAAGTCGATCATCATGATCGCGTTCTTCTTCACAATCCCGATCAACAATAGGACTCCGATCAGCGCGATGACATTCAGGTCGTTGTGAGTCAGCAACAGGGCGAGAAGAGCGCCCACCCCGGCGGAAGGGAGGGTGGAAAGAATCGTGATGGGGTGAATGTAACTTTCGTAGAGAATTCCCAACACGATGTACACGGCAGCCAGAGCGGCGAGGATCAGAATCGGTTCGCTGGAGAGCGAGTCCTGGAAGGCGGCTGCCGTTCCCTGGAAGCTGGCGTGGATGGAGGTTGGCAGATTCAGTTCCCGATTGGTTTTTTCGATCAACTGGGTGGCATCGCCCAGTGAAACGCCTTCGGCCAGGTTGAAGGAGAGCGTCACAGACGGAAATTGCGCCTGGTGATTCACGGCCAAGGGAGTGTTGGAAGGTTCGAAATGACTGAAGGTCGAGAGCGGAACCATGGTTCCTGACTTGGAAGGCACGTAGATGCTCTGCAGCGCGTCGGGCGTTTGCTGGTAACGGGGATCGACCTCCATCACGACGTGATACTGGTTGAGCTGTTCGTAGATGGTGGAAACCTGGCTCTGACCAAAAGCCTGATAGAGCGCCGCATCGATCGCATTGGGCTGAATGCCAAGCCGGGCAGCAGTGTCGCGATCGATCACAACCTTGGCCTCGAGACCTCGGTTCTGCTGATCGGTGTTGACATCTTTCAGCTGACGAAGCTGCCGTAGCTTTGCTAGCACCTTCGGAGCCCACTGATTCAGATCATCCAGGCTTTCAGATTGCAGCGTGTATTGATACTGTGCGTTCCCCATGCGGCCGCCGATTTGCAGATCTTGTGCTGATTGTAAATACAGCGTCGCTCCCGGCACGTGGGCAAGTTTGCCACGCAACCGGCTGATGACCTGATCGGCGCTTACCTTGCGCTCTTCCAGAGGTTTCAACATGATGAACATACGCCCGGTGTTGGCGGTGCCCCCGCCCCCGACGAAGGCAGTGACCGTGGTGACAGCGGGATCCTTCATGATGATGGCAACGTAATCGTTCATCTTCTGGCGAATGGCCTGAAATGAAATATCCTGCTCCGCCTGAATCGAACCGCCGAGACGTCCGGTGTCTTGCTGCGGGAAGAAACCTTTGGGCACCACAATATATAAGTAGACGCTGAGAGCCGCAGTCCCGATGGTGACGAGCAACATCAGGAACTGGTAACGGAGAACCCAGCGGAGACCGTGTGCATAAAAGTTGCGCAGCGATTCGAACGCTTTTTCGCTGGCCCGATAAAGGCGGCCATGAGCCTCGTCTTTGAGCGGACGCAGCAATTTCGCGCACATCATCGGAGTAGTGGTGAGCGAGACCAGGAGAGAAACTCCAATCGCAGCGCTTAAGGTAACGGCGAATTCGCGAAACAGGCGACCGACGATACCTCCCATTAGAAGAATCGGGATGAACACAGCCACCAGCGATGTGCTCATAGAAAGAACCGTGAAGCCAATTTCCTTTGCGCCCTGAAATGCTGCAGGAACTGGCAGTACGCCCTCCTCAAGATGGCGATTTATGTTCTCGAGAACGACGATGGCGTCGTCCACAACAAAGCCTGTTGAAATCGCGAGCGCCATCAGAGAGAGGTTGTCGAGGCTGTATCCGAGGAGGTACATCACGCCGAAGGTGCCCACCAACGACAACGGCACGGCGATGCTGGGAATGATGGTGGAACGGACATTGCGTAGAAAAGCGAAAACAACTAGCACGACAAGAATGACTGAAATGATCAGTGTTAGCTCGATGTCGCGTACCGACGCGCGCACCGTCAAGGTTCGATCCATCACGACGTCGAGCTTGATGGCTGGAGAGATCGATGACTGCAATTGGGGAAGCAGTTGGCGGACATTGTCGACGGTAGAAATAATGTTCGCACCCGGCTGCCGGAAAATGACCAGCAGTACGGCACGCTTTCCGTTCGAGCTGCCTGCGTTGCGAAGGTCTTCGACCGAATCCTGGACATCCGCGACGTCCCCCAAGCGAATAACGCCGTTTTGCTTTGAAGAGACAATCAGGTCGCGGTACTTCTCCGCTTTGAAGAGCTGATCGTTGGCGTCGATTGCCCACGCATTGACTGCGCCGGTGAACTCACCTTTCGGCTTGTTGGCATTTGCCGAAGAAAGCGCGGTAGCCACTTGTTGGGTACTGACCCCGAGTTTGTTCAACATCATGGGGTTCAACTCAGCGCGAACCGCGGGGTTAGCACCGCCGCCGACAAACACTTGGCCCACACCGGAAACCTGCGCCAGCTTTTGCGCAAGGATGGAATTGGCCGAATCGTAGATCTCCGGCAGCCTAATCGTGTCGGAGGTCATGGAAAGAATCAAGATGGGCGCGTCCGCTGGATTGACTTTTCGGTAATTGGGATTGCTCGGGAGATTCGCGGGCAACTGGCCGCGAGCCGCATTGATGGCGGCCTGTACGTCGCGGGCTGCGGCGTCGATGTTACGACTCAAATCAAATTGGAGAACAATGCTCGTTGAGCCAAGTTGACTCGTCGAGGTCATCTGGTTCACGCCTGAGATTCTTCCGAACTGGCGCTCAAGGGGCGTGGCGACCGAAGACGCCATGGTTTCCGGACTGGCGCCGGGTAATCCCGCACCGACGGAGATGACCGGGAACTCGACTTGAGGCAACGGCGCTACGGGAAGAAAACGAAAAGCTAACGCCCCGGACAGGAGCAGGGCGATCGTGAGGAGCGAAGTACCGATCGGTCGCCGGATAAATGGAGCCGAGATGTTCATGACTAGTCGGCGGCGGCCGCTCCTTCAATCGGATTGCCAATCTTGTAACGCGAAAGACGACGCGCCAGACGATCAAATGCGAGATAGACCACCGGAGTTGTGTAGAGAGTGAGCAACTGACTGAGGATCAATCCGCCGACGATTGAGATGCCTAGCGGATTGCGCAGTTCCGAGCCTGTGCCGGAGGTCAACGCCAGAGGTAAGCCGCCGAGCAAGGCGGCCATCGTCGTCATCATGATGGGCCGAAAACGCAACAGACAGGCCTGGTAGATGGCCTCCTCGGGCGGCTTCCCTTCCCCGCGCTCTGCTTCGAGCGCGAAGTCGATCATCATGATCGCGTTTTTCTTAACGATGCCGATCAAGAGGATGATTCCGATCAAGGCAATGACATTGAAGTCATTGCCGGTGAGAATGAGAGCGAGGATCGCTCCGACTCCGGCGGAAGGTAGTGTGGAGAGGATCGTGATCGGGTGAATATAACTTTCGTACAGGACACCGAGCACGATATACACGGTCACCAGCGCGGCGAGAATCAGATAGGGCTCGGACGATAGAGAGTTCTGGAATGCGGCCGCGGTTCCCTGGAAACTGGTATGAATGCTGGCCGGAAGACTGATGTCGTGCTCAGCCTGATTGATCGCTTTTGTGGCTTCGCCGAGGGAAACGCGCGGAGCCAGGTTGAAAGAGATGGTGACGACGGGAAACTGGCCCTGATGATTGATCGCCAGAAGAGCATTGGTGGACGAGAAATGAGTGAACGCCGATAACGGGACCTGCGCCCCACTGGAAGAATGCACGTAGATGTTTTTCAGAGAGTCGGGGCTTTGCTGGAAGCTGGGATCGGCCTCGAGTACGACGTGGTATTGATTCAACTGAGTAAAGATGGTTGAGACCTGGCGCTGACCAAAGGCGTCGTACAACGTGTCGTCTATTGCCTGCGGCAGAATCCCCAGCCGCGAGGCGGTGTCGCGATCGATGACGAGGTCGGCCTTCAGGCCGCTGGTGAGCTGATCGTTGGCTATGTCTCGCAATTCAGGAAGGGCGCGCAGTTTGTCCATGAGCCGTGGAACCCACAGATTGAGATCGTTAGCATCGGCCGACTCGAGCGAGTACTGGAACTGGGTGCGGCTAACACGATCTTCGACGGTGAGATCCTGGATAGGCTGCATGTAGAGCATGACGCCTTCGACTTTGGCAAGTTCGGGCTGAAGGCGGCGGATAATTTCTGAAGCTGTGTCTTTG